>Ga0222718_10002313_pt1 | contig 17241 bp, 28 predicted proteins | sample C33_27DmetaG_FD_165045 | JGI IMG/M metagenome (GOLD analysis project Ga0222718, IMG submission 165045) | Estuarine water microbial communities from San Francisco Bay, California, United States - C33_27D | ecosystem: Environmental > Aquatic > Marine > Unclassified | place: USA: California... | reverse complement strand
CTAAATACTGGTTACTTGCTGTGGTGGTTCCGCTGGCATTCTTACGAAAAAGCGTAAGCTGAACGTTCTTTAAGATACGCTCTTCAGCCACGCGAATAAAAACAGGCAGGTTATTTACAAAACTGGTTTCAGAATTCTGAGTGTAGTCTTGTATCGCCGTTTTTAACTCGTCATAAGTAAAACTCATGAAATCACCACTGTCACGCTACCAACCTGACCAAATCCGGTTACAGGCCGTAAATCGGGGGCATCCGGGGTAGGCAAGCCTACATAAACGTCCATAGGCTCTACGCGATCCGGTCTGGGATTACGCAAAGCCTGCGGGTCTGTAATGGTTCTTCGGGGCTCTAACTGGGGTTGTTTCTTTTCCCACTCATCTTTGCCCACCAGGAGACCATTCCACTCCCGCTTCATTTCGTTTAGCTTGTAGCGAAATCCGCTTCTGTCTGATATGCCATAGGCATTTTTACCAACAGCAAATTTAGCCATTACAGGTTCTGCGAGTACGCCAAGCTTGGCACAATGTTAAAGGAAGCCCGGTCACGGTCCATACTGATGGCCCGCTCCATCTCTTCTTCATACACAGCTTTCAATAACTGCACCCTGTCCGGAGCCTTCTTAATGGCTATGTAGTAAGCCAACCCGGCAGCCAAACAAGGGTAAAATCTAAACGGCATTTCCACCGTGTTCTGAGCCGTGTCTGCGTCATCCATTCGGACCAAACGATCAAACACGATCACATCTGTGCTGTTCTCCGGGACAGGCCACAGCTTTAACACAGGACTTATTAGACGGTCCAGAAACCACTGTGAGGGACGTCCTTGAGTGGTTTTATTAGGCACACCCAGGTAATCGTCACGACTTAACCGCTCTATGTTGTAATCCACGTTATCGCGGCGAACGGCTGCTGACAGAATATCTATGGTATCTGACCCAAGCGTATATTCTGCCGTCCCAGCAACCAGAGCCTGTGTGGACTGCTCTATCGTCCAGGAGTTAAGCCCCCTGTTTGCCCAATCAGCAAACAACAGGTTCATAGAGCGTTTAGCGGTCTTGATGTCGTAACCTGTACGAACCTCTTTGCCGCAACGCTCAAACGCCTCTTCGATGTACTCGGTGACGTCTAACTCAAAGTTTTTAGAACCAGAAACGGTCATTTCTTACTTCTTCCTCTAACATTACCGCCTTTCTTCATTCCTCTTGCCGCAAGAACAGGATCAAATCGAGCAGGATTGGGCTTTTCTTTTTTATCCTTGCCCATCAAAGCTTTCCCCGCCATATTCGAGCCCTCTACAGCTAAACCACCTAAAACAATACCCTCTGTATTAGCTTTTTTAACCGCACGTTTAGTAGCGCCCACGGTTTTTTTAGCCCTCTTTTTTGCGGAACTAGTGGCTCTTCGTGTGGCTTGACTAGCTCTTTTAGACGTCTTTTTTGCAACTTTAGCCGTCTTTTTTTTGGCGGTTTTAGCCGCTTCTCTAGCTTTTTTAGCGGCTTTCTTTTTCGCTGCGGCTGCGGCTCGTCTTGCCGCTTGAGTGCCTTTAGTAAGTGCTTTTCTAGCAATAGTCGCAACAACCATGGTTATCCACCTTTCTTCTTAGCTATGCCGCCAGAACGCATGCCTTTAATCACACCAGACTTTTTAGAGACCTTTCCGCCCATGTTCCGTTTAATAACGCCTTTTCCCATCAAAATGTCTTTTTGCGTGACTCTACCGTCGCCGCTTAGATCAGGGAAACCACCATCTTTCATTTTTAGTGGGCCACCCACATTTCCACCGCCCCTCATCTTTTTGGGTTTTTTAGCGGGACCGCCATCGGCGGCAAGCATAGGATTAAATTCATCTTTTTTCCGAAACGCACCTATAATCGATGCGCCAACTTTTTTAGAAGATTTTCTCTTCGAGGCACCCATCCCTAAATTAACTCTGGATTTATCCACTTATCAATCTCCTGTAAAATTCGTGACGAACCTTGTACATGTTTTCGACGTCATATGCGTCAAAATAACGCTCATAATAACCTAATTTTCGTATCTTATCCGCTGATTCCTCCAGCTTACTAAGGCGCTGAACGAATATCATCGCATATTCTTCTGCGGTTGTTGGCTCAAAAGAGCCGTTGTCTACAAGCTCATTGGGCTCCTGGTCTGGGTGAAATCCCATAACCCAGATGTCCCTGTCTATAAACACACCGTCAGATATGGCTTGATTGATGTCATCGAGGTATTCGTGGAAGGCTTCCGAGTCTTCGGGAAACGCCAGGTCCACGATGATTACCAAATCCACCTTGTCGTCCCAGGTAGATATGACTGACCACAAGTCATGATAATTCGCGGGATCGCGTTTAAAAATAACCGAAACCCGTTGCGCTGCCCAAGCTGCTTTGGCATATGGGCAAGCGGGTAACCCGTTGAAATCTGGGTTGTTTTCTTCTAAGAGTGTTTTTGACCACTCTCTGATTTCATTGTAAATCTTTTTTTCGTCGTCAACAAAGAATTCATGCATACCGTGTTCTTTTTTTACGGTTAGACATGATTGCCCCACACCCACGACTCACTTCGCCACCCATGTTTAAATTGCGAACTTTAGCTTTCTTGGTGTTAGAAACAACCTGTTTACCCTTTTTGCCCTCTCGTTTCTTTTTACGAGCAGTGGCAGCACGTTCTTTCTTAGACAGGCTTTCTGCCTTTGATCTTGGCAAGCACCGATCAGGATTCTTTTTATCCTTAGACGTGCCGCATTTGCCAACGATGTTCCCAGAGCTGTCTATCCTGACCCAGTCCTGGTCAACCCATTTCTTTAAATCACCCACGCTTCTTTCTCTTCGACTTCTTTGCGTAATTAGGGTCTTTACAGTATTTAGAGGCCGCTAAATTGGCGTAAGCACTGGGATAAGTATCAAAGGTGCGTTTTGCCCAAGCAATGCCTTCTGGGCATATCTTATTGCCTTTTTTCTTTTTTGCTTCTCCGCCTTTAGCCATCGTAATGACGCCGCACTTAGACGCAGGCACGACTGTTCCGGTTCTTACGCGACTCATTTCAGCAAAATCCCGACTATTCCAATTAACTCAACCGTCACAACCATAATCAACATCCACAAACGGTTATCCAGCTTGTCAATTTTGCTCTCAATATGGGATAAATGATTGTTTTCTAAGCGGTTTAACGTTACTTCAACGTTGCTCAAACGCTTATCTATATCATGTACGTCAATATCTACCACTTCGTACAACTCCAGTAACGTGCTGAAAACTTATCTTTAGCCGTATCACAATTGTGACGAGCCCTAAAATTTGCCCGACGTCCCGGGATGTTCTTTTTAATTGTCATATTCGGGTCACCAAACCTAACAACCTTAACTTCGCTACCTTTTTTGGCTAAAACCGCAAATTTTTTGTTTTTCCCAGGAGTTCGTTTTGGCTTGTTGTACCCAGAAAACGTTTCACCTCGATACGACAATCGACCCGACGGAGACCGTGTTACGTTTTTAGTTGTAGCCATTAGGCAAGGTCACCCCCATTCTTAATATAAACACCGTCGATTGCAGCAGAAATGGCTATATCCGCACCTGCTGAGTCACCTATGCATCGATACTCAATGTCTGTCTTTTCTTCAAATCTCAAAGGAAAAGAGTAAGTTATTGTTGTCTGACTTTCTGCTTTGACAAACCTGTCCTTAACCTGAAAGACCTCACCTAGAGGACGAGCAACCAACGAAACCGTGGCATACTTGTTGTTCTGCGTTGTAGCCACAGTGACATCCGTCTGTGCAACATACAGAGTGTAGCCCGCTGGAACCGTCCACAAAGCCATCAGAGTCTGACCGTCTCCAACAGCTATAGTGGCATACTTATTAGCGGGAACGCCCGTTGTGACCGTTCCTGTGCCTGCGTAGATAACCCCGGCGTTAGTGGCCCCAGAACCGGCACTACGAACAATCATGCGATTAATTCGAAGATATGATTTGGTGGTGTTGACAGCCGTTTGACCGTCTAAAGTTACCGTCTCATTTATCTCATCGTAATTCGCATCCAGGCCAAACAGTTGGACTGTTCTGGCTCCGGTTCCTGCCGAATCGTCGGCTGTGCTAGAGCTGGAAACCTTTAGTACCGTAGCGGCAGCTAAATAAGCGTATAAGCCACCTTCCGTCCAGACAGTTTCTAAAGAATCATCTACGTCCGAGTTAAAACCAAACTTATGCAGATCATGATGATAGGCAATTTGACCCCTAGCGACTTGAAGCTCAAAAGGCTCAGAAGTGCCTACTCTGGTTATCGAAGAAACTTCACGAGCCATTTAAGTTACCTAGCTATAAAACACCGTCATTGCCGTGATATTAGTTTCCACCGAAACATAAATATCAGACACGCGGATACCCTCATCAGGTATGTTTATTGAGTGCGAGTCATCCTGCTTGAAATCAATGTCCAGAACCGTGGCCCCACCATTACCATCGGTAACGGTGAGACGACCTGCTCCAACATCGTCAGTCAAGACCTGTATTTGACGTATACGCGCAGGACCAACCCCGGCAGAGCCGACGGCGGTCAGCCGTTTACTTTTGACATCTGATCCGGCCATGAGTCACCTCTTACGCAAGGTTAGCATTTTGGATGTACATCACAGTTACATCCGCAACACCCGCTGTACCATCTTCGTCGGTGGCAGAGAAAGTAGAGATAACTTGGATATCTGTAGTGCCAACATCCGTAGAAACAGACGTCATAGCGTCACTAAAAGTAACCCCCGCCGCCTGTACGCTAGTTGCACCCAAGAAAGCATTGGGATCGCCTGAAGTACCGACTTGAACTGTTGAAGCGGTGCCATCGTCGTTAGCCGTAGTAACGTTCAGAACCACTGCAATGATCTTAGAATTAGCCGGGATAGTAGCAACCGTAGTGGTCTGACCGTCAGCACCTGTAGCTGCGATAACCGCCGCTTGCGCCATAGTCACAAAACCAGTGTTGGCAACATCTGTGCCAACCGTGCTTCCAGTTGTATTGCGGATAGTACCGGCCTTAATAGGGCCAGAAAAAGTAGTATTAGCCATGTGGTTCTCCTGTCGTGGCTAGTGTCAATCACGGGATGTGATTGTCAGGGACCTAAATACAATACGATAAAAAAAGGGGCAGCACAAGCCGCCCCTTTTCTCACACCATTTAGGTGATTAAGCGCCATCGGTTCCGAAAACCGCTCTCCAATCAGAGACGCCGAAGCTGTATCGCTCACGGGCCTTGAAGCGCATGTTTCCAGTATCAAAGTCACCTTCCATGCCAGTCTTGATGGCAGTACGCTCAAACAGCTTGAAGCCGTTAGGAGCGTCTGTCTTGATGAAGAAGGCATCTGTATCGGTGAGGAAGTGATTAACCACCGCACCGTCAGGGAGCATTCCCATAGACTTCATGGCGTTCAGATCGTTGTCCGCAGTGCCGGAACGCAGATTAGAGTTGATTACTCGCTCTGCAATAAATTGCAGTTCTTTAGGAATAATCAACTTCATGCCACGTACAGCGATCTTCAGACCACGTTCGTCAGTCAAACCAGCAATATCGATCAGCATCTGCTCAAGCGAAGTCTCATTGAGGTCCGCTGCCACAGAAAGCTCGTTACGCTGGTTTCCGCTCAAAGAAGGGTGAGCTGATGAACAAAGCGCAGCGCCATCGCCTACAGGGTAAGCAGTGTCAAAAGCGTTGTTCAGTACAGAAGCAGCCTTGATTTGCTTGGTCTGAGACATAGACCGTGCCAGGGCACGGGTATATCGAGCAGCCAGCCTATCATACAGATTGTCTTCCACAGCTTCTTCAGTAATGCTGAAAGCCAGAGCAATGGTCTCGTGAGTGTAACGAGCAGTGTAAGTTTCCTGCGCGTCGTCAAACGAGATTGATCCGCCTTCTGATTTAACTGGCGCAGTGCCAAAACCAGACAGCATCACTTCTTCTTCGAATGCACGATCTGAGCTTTCGGTTTCGAAAATCTCAGCATGCTCGTTGTCGTATCGGTCGTATTCGAGCCCGAACAAGGCATTTAGGCCGGGTTCTAGCTCTTTCGCAAGTTGTGCGCGAGAAATAGCCATTGGTTAAACCCCCTTAAATGCCGGTAGAATCCGCGGTGGTTTGAGAATCAAACCGGCGGGTTCCAGCGTTAAAATGCGCGTTCAGACGAACCAACAGAGGTATACCAGCAGCGGTATAGTCACTGTTTGCTTCATCGTCCGCAATCCCAACAATACGCAGCGGTAATGTCGCAGTCACAGCAACGTTAGCCACGCTGGCAGCCGCACTGGAACGACCAGTGTCAGTGCTACCAGACTGAGCTGACGTGCCCAAGTCAGTATTTGAAAAGACTGTAGCCAAAGCAGTCGCACGGTTAGTGAGACTAGCGTCGCTTGCAACCTGAAAAATCTGATTTGGATTGTCTGCAACAAAAGCTTTAACAGGATAGTTTGTATCCACACTAACGCTTCCGCTACCAGGCCAATAGTTCAACCAAACCGGCTTCTTTTGAACCGAATCGTGGTACTGAACTCCCGTTAGGACTCCAAGTGCCTGCGTGGTGCCACCAGCGGTGTCACCAGCTTGATCAATTACGCCCGCTGCCAAAGGAACAACGATTTCGTATTGATAAATGACATTTGTGTTGTTGGAGGCAATCTCATACTCGGTTACACCGGTAGAGTTTACACCTGCACCAACTATCCCAACAGGACGCATACCGTAGGCAGTTTCTTGATTTGCCATAGGAACATCTCCTTATTGGGGTGACCTACTCTTTTCGTGGGCCACCAAAAGTTACACGAGATTGACGATCAGGTTTATTGATCGCCATGCTTTCATGAGCATTTTCTCGCATCATATCGTGATCAACGGCATCTAAAAGGTCTTTACTCTTTCCTTTAAAGTATTGACTTCTTTCCTGCACCGTTTCTAACGGTATACGAGCGAGAACCAATCCACCAACTCCAAACACACCTTCAAATTTACCTGATTCAACCACCGGAGCCTCAAAATCCGGGTATTCGTCTGCTCTCACAAGCTCATACCCTTCTCTCAAACGAGCAGAAATGTTCTTACGGTCATCAAAACCGCGAACTTCTGCCCTAATCCACCGGTGCTTGTACCCTTCGGGTGCAGGCGGTGCTTCGAGCATGGACGGGGGAGCCCAAGGCTTACGCCGTTGCTCCTTCTCCCTAGTGTCATTAGCGCGAGAAGATCGATCTACGCCCTCAAAACCTACTTTCTTTTTCGTGGCCATAGTCATCTCCTATTTGACATATTTCGCGTATTCTTCTAGCGGCACACCCAATTTTTTAGCTATAGCAACCTGGCTGGGCGTGAGTTTTTTCCTGGTATTGCGTCCTGATTTAGCACTCGCCGTTGAACGGGAGTTGCCCGCAACGTTCTGGACGGGACGTTTGCTGGGACTTCCTGAGAATTTATGCGGAAACTCAGTCCGTATACGATCATCCAGCTCACTATAATACTCATCGCTCTTAGGGTCAAACCCTTCATCTTCGACAAGTCTTTTGTGAAGGCCAAATGCCGCAAAAGTCATGGCTTCGTCAGAACCAAACCAGTCGTTTTTAGATGCCCAATCCTCTGCTTTTGGATCGGGGCGTTGAGGTTGTGGCGCTTGTTGTGGCTGTTGCGGAGCCTGCTGCTGGTATGCGGCCTGCTGTTGTGCCTGGCGCTCCTGCTGTTGTTTAGCCGTTTCGTAACGGTCTTTAGCTACCGCTAATTGACTTAACTTACGCTGCGCCGCGACAGTAGCCTCGGTGTCCGCACGATCTATCGCGACCCTAAGCTCGTTTTCAACCTGCTGTTCTTCGATAGTCAAACGAGAGCCATATTCCGTCATATAGCCCTTATCCAAGGAATCTACACGCTGTTTTAAGACATCTGACTCGGTTTGAACTGATTTAGCGTAACTTAAAGCCTCTTCGCGTTGCCTTTCGGCTTCACGCATCTTTTTAGTCAAACGATCTATGCGTTTTTGGACACCAGCGGTGTATTGCTGATGTTCATCACCGTCTTCACTTCCTTCACTTTCCTCCGGCTCCTCTGAAGACACACCAGAAACCGATACTTCGACCTCTTGCTCCTCTTCGTTACTGCCAACGTCTATATCAACGGTGCCATCATCCGGCTCGTAAGCTTTTTCCTTCTTTTCTTCTGCCATGTTTACCCCTTAAAAACTAATAATGTCTTCTGGATCAGAAATAGTTGCCAAAATCTCATCATCGTTAAGAATACGGACTTCTCCGCCATCTATACGGAACCTAGAACCAGCGTATCGAGCAAAAATTACCCAATCCTTTTCTTGGCACCACGCCCCATCTGGGAACTTTGACGTGTCTTTATATGCAAGAGGACCTTGCTTCAACACGTATCCGACAACGGTCTGTATCTGTCCGTCGTCCAAAACTTGATCAGGAATATAAATTCCGCCCTCTGTTTGCGCTTTACCCCTGTAAGGAAGAATTAACATCCTCCATCCAGTAGGGGTTGGCATACGATCTATAAGGGAGGAATCAGCTTTAGAAGGGTCTAAAACACGGTCTTTAGGGTCGACGTACATCTTGTCAACGCCTTCTTTATCCGTGGTTTCACGTGAAACGTCTTCTTCTTTCTTTTTGGCTTCCTCAGCTTCTTTATCTAGCTGATCCGCCAAGTAACCCGGCACTTCAATCATGCATACGCTCCTGTTGTTCTAGCAGGCCCGAGAGTTCCTGTTGAATGTAGTTTAAAGCGTCTAGCTCCCCCATCAGTTGTTTATAAGCCTCAAGAGAAGTGACGCCGTTGTTTTCTAAAATATCTAAAACCAAAGATTTACGTTCTTTGATCTTTTTCTGAACAAACTGCACTACGACTAAATCATCCATAATGTCTCCGTCCCATAAAGTCGTAGCGAATCTTATACCAGATGCAGTCTGTTGGCTAGGTGTGCCTCTCGTATTAATTCTTTGCTTTGGCCAAAGTATGGAACGGCCATATAGTTTTTAACTAACTCTTCGCAAAGCCACTTGTCGTGACGTTTAAAGTCGCCCATATATCGACCGTATTTACCGCCTTTGTCTTTATAAGTTCTAAGCGTGACTACCGTGCCAACGGGCATAAAATCTTTTACGAACTCTTTAGCCATCAGTCCGTATCTTTTTTCATCTTTATCTCTGGTTCTAGATTCGGGTGCATCAATTCCATACAGACGAATACGCCCACGCTTACCGCCCACAAAAGTATCAAAGCCAAGGTCCACCAGAACATCAACGGTGTCTCCATCTACAATTTTGACCACGGTAGCAGCGTACTCAAACATAGCTACCCGCTTTAACCATGTCAGTAAGCTCTAAAGCTCGACCACCCACCTGCTTGGCCCACCTAGAATCCATGAACTCCACGGCGGCCTTGTCGTAATCCTGCTCATCCATAGCCGCTATGGCGTTCTGGAACCCTCGGAAACGAGTTGCCCCAAGGTTAAAGAAAATGTCCAAAATAGCGTCTCTACGAGCCCCTTCCAAGGTTCTAAACCAGACATATTCCGCATTAAGCTCTGCTTCACAACGATCTAAATCGTTCTGTAACAGGAAATTGACCTCTTCTTCAGACAAACCAATGCCGTTTTCAGGGTCAATGTTTCGCCCTACTCCAAGGGTCCAGTAACCAGCCGGGCATTTATACGCAACGTGACGACCGTTGGTCTTAACCTCCCCCTCGTGGCGCTTGAGCATTTCTATTAGCTTTTCCATTATTTTTTGTTGCTTGAACCGCCGTAAAAAAATGCCGCTGCGGTGCCCAAAATGCCCGACAACTGGCCTAAAACTAGAGATATGATGGTTTCGTCATTCTGATCGTGCGGCATTATGGTTACCGCCAGGACGTAAGTGCCATACAAAGCTAATGCCAAAATGCTAAATATCTTTGGCGTCCAATCCGTAGAAAACTTTTCACGAGCGTCTTTTCTATCCCCAACTTCGGTTTTAAAAGACTCCAGGTCAATCTCCATAGCACGGATGCTTTGTTCAAAGTCTTTGTCGGCTTGTTTTAAGAGGGGTGCCTTATCGGGCTCACGCTCAATAAGGTCTTCGATCTCGTTAGCGGTAGCTGTATCCGGAAGGCCGATCTTCTTAGCCGCCATTTTGACGGCCATACCGGCCATTGGACCGCCAGCCGCCTGTGCAATGGTGGGAGCTAAAGATTTAAGTAATCCGCCTAGCTTCATTTAAACAACAGCACCAGTTGTATAAGTAACTTGAGGTCAGCTATCGCTTTTGTCCACGCCGTCGGCGTTTTCCTCAGCTACAATCTCATCGATAGTATCGCATACATCTGGGACAACTACACCTGTTGTCGCAGATAATGCTCCCCGACCGACTGCTCGAACGCCCTTATAAAACTGAGAACAATAAATTTCTTTATTATCAATGACTTGCTGAACCGAGGTGCAACTGCTCAGTAATATCGCTATAGACAATATTGCATATCTCATTAAAAGATTCCTTGAAAACGTTGCGGTTTAAGAAGAATTGGGCTGTAGCCTTTTAAAGCAACGCCACCTTTATTCATTTTTTTAGGCTTGGCTTTATCTAAAGCAATAGCCACCGCTTGTTTCTGAGGGTACCCCTCGTCTTTAAGCTTGCTTATGTTTGAACTAATGGTCTTTTGACTAGACCCGCGCATTAAAGGCATATGACCTCCTATGCGTTGGTAAACTCAGCACCACGCAACGCAGCACCCATACCACGGCGCTTGCCTTTGGTAATCTTGGCTTTGGCGGTGTTTGGCGTCTTTTCTTCCTTCATAGTAGCGTAAGGAATACGACCCTGATCTTTAATATCCGCATAGGTGGTGGGTTTTGGTGGCTCTTGGATAGGTCCACCCATAATCTTAACAGCAGCCATTTCTAGCCCCCTTGGTTGTTCCTCTGATTTAAGCGCATAATTTCACGCTCCGTTGATGCTTGTATCTTCTTGTCGGTGGCCTCTTCCTGGCTCGCCAGACGCTGATCAAACTGTCTTGCTCTTTCTTGAAGCGTAGCTTGCTGAAGGTCAAGCTTGCGCTGCCCTTCTGAAATATCGGCTTGTGTAGCCTGCGCCTTGATATTTAGCTCTTCCTGCTTCAACGCGACTAATGGATCACCTCCTTCTCCGCCACCCATGATCTGCTGGCTTTGTTGACGCACCGCCTGCATATCTTGAGCGACTAACTGTGCAACAAGTTGTTCTACCTGCAACATCTGATCTTCAGTAAGTTCTTGACCACCACTCTGCTGAAGAATCTGAGCCGTTGCCTGCTCTCTAGCCTTCAGGCGTACATGTTCCAGAACGTGCTTCTGCAAAGCCATTGCCATGGCAGGTGAGCCCTGAACGACACCCGACGCCATAAACGTCAAGTGAGCCAGCATGTGCGCGTCATGGTCCTGACCCTCGAACGCCAGCATTTGCACGTTATCCAACGCATCAATATGCTCTTGAGCCGGGTCTTTCGGCTGCGGCTCTTGGGTGGCTGGCGCTTTCAAAATAGTGTCGACGTCCGTTACGCCTAACGCATCATACATCCTACGAAACGCCTCGTGCGTGTTGTGCAGTTGCGGAGCCTGCATTGCAAGCTGTAATTGCGACTGCGCCAGAGCAATCCGCTGCGCTTGAGAAAATATATTAGGGTTGGACACGGGAACCACGTCAACGCGGTCATCGAAATCCTGCGCCATTACACCCTGCTCGCCACCGCTAACAGAATACGGGTATTCCTGTGGCAAGAAGTCGTGAATCACACGAGCCAGCAACTTGAACTCGTTCTTCATCGCATAGTGGAGGCGCTTATGCACCGCGCTCATCACACGAGTGCCTTGCTCCAACATAGCCACAGTTGTGCCGACGGCCGCGTTCTGGTTGCCCTCACCCACCTTCATGTCCGTAATCGTGGCAAACCGACGCCCAGCATCCACTACAAAACCTAGAAGCTGCATAAGCGTTGTGTCGGGGCCCTTGAAAGGCAAAGGCATCAAGCTGTCCCGAATAGCGCCCCCCGGAGCGTCGACATCTCTAAATTCACCAGGCTGCAAAGGTTCGCTGTCTTCCTGTATACGCAGCCCACGAGCCTTAAAACCCGCTGGAAGGTTGGACAAGGTGCCCGCATCAATCAATTGACGCAATGCAGCCGTTGCCGTGCGAGAGAGCCCGCCAATCGTGTGAATTAGGCCCAGACCATAAAAGCCCAAGCCCGGAAGGAACTTGTAATGCACGAAATACTGAATCTTCGTGTTAGCGTCGTCATCATCCGCATAATTGCGCCTGACAGACAAAACCTGACCGTTATCCTCACTAAGGGTGACGATATACGGCAGTTTTATGCCAGTTTCTTCGCCTTCTTCGTCCTTATCCTCAAACCCAGGTAAGTCCAAATCAACGTGGAATTCCAACAAAGTGCAGTCATAATCAACATACGACGGGTGTACACCCTGTATCTTGTTGATCTGCTCAGTGACGTTATCCAAGGATTCTTGGGCCGGGGACACCGGAACGTCCAAATAGAACCCCGCAACCTGCTTCTTACGCAAATCGTTCGCGGTCATCGGAACTACGTGCGTAATAACCGGAGCCGTCGATAAACTACTTGTTTCATACGGAACTACCAAATTCTCCGCAGGCACAAACGTACTTACCGCACGGCCTAACGTTTCATCGTAGTAAACCTTCTTGAACGTTGAACCTGCCAGCGGTAAATAAAATAACATCTGATCAAATTCTGGCGTGTATTCTTCCATCACATTCGTGATGTAATAGTTCATGAACTCTTTTACACGCCGGGCCTGGCCTTCCTTCTCCTTGGTCGGGGCCCCCACCACTTGTGTCCTAACCGGACCGCTAGGTGGCAACAACTCATTGAACGCCTGGGCCTGAAACTGAACGGCCGCCTCCGCAAGCAAAGGATGCGTCACACCAGTAGCACCACGGAAAGGCTGTGAACGCTCTTCGTATGTCAAACCCAACAACTCTAAACCTTTAGAGTAAGTGTCTTGCCAATCTTTGCGAGAAGCATCGTTGGCGTCATACTGCTCCATCAGGTCGCTGGACAAAGCGCCTAAATCGCCCGTATCCATGTCTTCAGCTAGGTTCCGGTAAAAGTCACCCTCGTCTGAGCCGAGGTCCGCGGTCGGATCAAAATCAACAATCGCCCCTCCCTCTTCGTCTATCTCTATCTCAATACCTTCCGTATCAAGCCCGCTCAGACCGTTAGGCGAAGCAAGATCTACATCGTCCTGCATCAAAGGCAAATCAGGATCGTCATTCATACGATCCATCAAAGAAACTACCGGGCGATCACCATTTGCCATAATTAACTTCGCCCCATGACCATATTAATATTATTAAGAAGAGTCTTACTTAAACCGTCGTCTACAGCGCCCATAATACCGGCCCTGTTCATCAGGTTACGGTCCACGGCCGACGGACCTTTGCTCGCCTCACCGCCCATGTTAAAACCAAAAGTAGAAAGATTGATGCCTAACTCTTGAGCGGTCTGACGAGCCTGGTTTTCGTTAAGACCATAAGACGCTGCCGCGTCAGACAGAGACATACCCTGCCTGCTCGCATAGTCCAAGGCCCTAAAGGCTTTTTCCTTTTGCGTATAGTCGTCCGTACCTAGCGCCGCTTCGGGGCTAAATAATCTAAGCATCTCCGCCTGTTGGTCGGCTAGACTAACGGTGCCCGTGGGCCCCGGGCTGGCCAACGGCTGCTGCGTTATATACTGAGTGCCAGTGGGCCCCGTGCCATAACCAAAATCGCTTACCGCGCTAGAGACTTCTTGAGCGCTAACAGGAGTAGTTATACCAAAACCGGGCTGCTCACCTATAACCGGGTTTACCGCCGAAGCTATGTCTTCAGCCGTCATTCCGCCAACAGAAACAGCGTAGTCACCTATACGCTGCGCGGCTATGTCTTTAGTAGGAGATGTGCGATAAATTTCTTGTATGGTTTCTTCCCGTTTTGACCCCCGTGGCGGGGGAGGCTGGGTAACAGGAGGAGGCGTGGTCCCCACTAACGCAGAACCAACCACGTTCCCCGTGGTATCCGTGGTGAAAGTGCTTGTCGTAGTAGGCGTGGCTCCCGTAGTGCCTATCACCTGGTCCGAGGTCCGCGTGCCGCCAGGCGTTACAAACTGATCACCCGTAGTGGTCAAGATAGTACCCGTCGCGCTACCCGGAGGCAGACCCGCCGCAGCCGCTTGCTCGGCAGACAAACCTACCGTCGTGCCACCCAGGCCACTGCCCATTATGTTAGCTCCGGTGGACGGAAACACCGCTGTGATGTCCATCTCTCCAGAAGGCTGTAAATCCGCACGCCCCATAGTGATACCAGTCGTCGGCTCACCACTGGGCAAAACACCCTTGGATACCACCGGCACCGGGCGATTAAGAATTCTGTCGTAGAACGTAAGGGCAGCGGGCCCCGCGACGTTATACGCGGGCGTTTGCGTAATCGATTGTGGGTCGTAAGGCAGACGAGACGCCAATTCCTCCGCACCAAACATGGCCTCACCCGGCTGGCGAGGCTCCGCAGGAGCAAGAGGTAAATCTTGAAAATCTACACCTTCCGCAGAGCGAATAGGAGACAAGCTAACAATACCGTCTCCACCCGTGGCGGTAGCCGTCCCGGTGCCCGATCCACCAATGGACAGTTGGCCACGGACCTGGTTGAACGCCTGAAGATAATTAGGGTCGTTTAACGCAACCCCATTGTCCTGCGCCCACTGATCCGCCCTAATCCTAGCCGTGTTAATATCCGACTGGTTTTCGTATTCCGCAAGCTCTAACTGTAGTGCCCGCGCTATTTCGTCTCTGGTCATCGACCGCTACCCTCACCCATAATACGCAGCCCGCACCCTGGCAGGCTCTTCGGAACCCCAATCGTCGGTAGGCAACTGTACAAAGTTACCCTGACGATAACGCATTAACGCTTGAGTGGTACTGTCTACCAAGTCGTCATGCTCCCCGTTAGGGAACGCAGCACACTCTTCTATCAACTCATGAGCCCATTGCTCATCCGGCACCCAAATCATGCCTGCTTCCAAAAGAGGCGCAATAGAGTGGACTCTCGTGACCTTATCATTGCCACGAGACGGCGTAAAGTTTACCACAGGGATGCCCATATTCCGAAGTTCGTGCGTTAACGGCATACCAGAAGCCTTCGCCTCAATGATTACCGTCTCAGGGTCCCAATATTTGTACTGGTCAAACGCAATCGCCTTCAGTTCAGGAAAATCCCACCGACCCTTCTGCAAATCTAACAAAATCAAATTGGGCTGCGTGCCCTCGTCCGGGTGAAACACACCCCACGTCGTGATCGCACTGTAGTCAGCCGTCTCTCGCTTAGAAAACGCCGTGTCATAGCTCTGAATAACGTATTCAAGCTTAGGTATTGACGGTTTTTCCCAAAAATTCCACCACTCACGCTTCATGATCGCATTCGTGTCGCCCGTGGGCTGCTGCTGGTACTGCGCGTTCCACTTATTTGGCGGAATAGACGCTTTTACCGCCTGCAAATCGTCTAAAGACCAATATTCCGGCCATACAGGGGCCCCGGAAGGCAGCTCCATAGGGAATTCTACTATCTCCCACTGATCCGCTAACGGATCACGAGCCATCTGACGCACCAATTGACCCGTCAAGTCCTTCTCAGACCAACGAGTCATCACCAAAACTATCGCTCCACCCGGCTGGAGCCTCTGACGGGGGCCCCCTGTGTACCAATCCCAGGCATCATCAAAGCCTGTATTCGACATAGCAGTCTGTTCAGAATGGGGATCGTCGATAATACATAAATCAGCACCACGACCAGCGAGATTACTGCCAACACCGACAGCATAATACATACCGCCGCGAGCAGTATCCCACCTTCCACTAGCTTTCGAATCGGCGGCCAAACCCGATTCAGGAAAAATCTCTTCATAGTCTTCTCGCTCAATCAGATTTTTTACTTTTCTACCGAAACCTACCGCAAGTTCCGTGGTGTGCGTGGCCTGGATGACCTTCATCGCAGGGTTGCGCCCCACCATCCAAGCAGGAAACAGGAAACTAGCGAATTCACTCTTGGTATGACGCGGAGGCATGTTGACGATCAGACGCTTTAGTTTGCCGTTGGCCACGGCCTCTAGTTTTTCAGCAATCAAACGATGATGCTTACCCGCAATGAACTCGGGCCACATCGCGCGGACAAAGGTCAGGAAGTCCTGTTGACACGCCTCAACGCGCTCCAACTGCGCCAAACGCAACTGGAGCTTTAGCTGACGGTCCGCAATTTCATCCGGGCTGTCTAAAGGGTCAGTCATCAGCAATCAAAGCCTTTACTAGATCGGCGTCGCCAGAATTCATAAAGATCGGGGTCTGCGGGCCCATGAACGCGCCCAAGACATTAAAGTCAAAATACTCTATTGCCTCCTCGCGTGTCATGTCTATCGCCCCATCCATCAGGATATCAATGCATTTCTGTATATCGTAGACCAGAACAGGGCCCTCGTCGTCACTTACCGTCGTTCCGTAAGCCGTTCCAATTATAGCGTCATCAAAACCATCTGCCTTCAAATACATGTCGTCTTCCACGGCATTTATGCTCAATTGAATTTTTTTAAATTTACTAGTCACGTCTTGGGGCCCCTGTGTGATTTTTATATGCAATTTTATGCGATTAAACGTATATGGATTTTTGCAATTTTTTCGCGACTTTTCAAATTGTTTTTTCTCATCATTGTTCGTGAAAAACATGCCCAAGCACGCGACCCGAGTAAAAGGGGTACCGGGCGCGTTTGTACGTGAAATCCGGCCAATTAACTGCGATCAGCCTCGATTGGACCGGGGGCCCCGGTGCGCGGAGCCGGGACCAGGGCGCGCAGTACGCGCCAGGATCGCCAGGGCTGCGGGCATTGGTTCGCGGTCCAGGCACCAGGCACCAGGCACCAGGGCTCTTGCCAGGCGTGCCAGGGATCGCGGACCAGGGATCGCGCCAGGCACCAGGGATCGCGGAACCCGGCCCAGGCGCCTGGGATCGTCCAGGCGTGCCAGGGATCGCGGACCAGGCCCAGGCCCAGGGATCGCGGACCCAGGCCCAGGGATCGGCTACCAGGGCTCGCGGTACGCGGTACGTTTCCAGGGGTTCTAGGGCCGCCTAGGGCGGCCAGGATAGGCGGGGGATAGGATCGCCCAGGGTGGACCAGGGTGGACCAGGGTGGACCAGGGTGGACCAGGGTGGAC
>Ga0222718_10002308_pt1 | contig 17261 bp, 19 predicted proteins | sample C33_27DmetaG_FD_165045 | JGI IMG/M metagenome (GOLD analysis project Ga0222718, IMG submission 165045) | Estuarine water microbial communities from San Francisco Bay, California, United States - C33_27D | ecosystem: Environmental > Aquatic > Marine > Unclassified | place: USA: California... | reverse complement strand
CGACTGCGTTACACTATTCGTTCTTTGAGGCTCAAGTAAAAGAGAAGGACACGAAGCACCACCACTATAATCTAATCTCGGTAAGTCCTCTAATATACCTGCTTGTGCAGTAGATGCTCCTGTTTCAATGTAGTCAGTAGCAACCAAGCCTAATTCTGCTTGTGCTCCCCAAACATACACTCCACTCGTGCCATCTCCCGTGTAGTTTTCATTTCTTGGAGAAGTCGTAGACTGCACTAATGAAATCGCTAAACCACCTGTACCTGTAGCACTTGATACACCTGTAATTGAACATCTATACCAACCATCTCCTACTGATACCATTTGAGCATCTATTGTGCTTGTACCAATATCACCAATCACTCCGTTCTGCAAATCAAAATTTGCATAAACTTTAGTCCCCCAATATGATGAGGATAGATTAAGTTGCATTACACGACCATTATACTTCCCATATACTGAAAAAGTATATACACCACCGCTTGAAACAGAAGTGTTTTGATAGCAAATATGAAAGTTACTTGAAGTGCTTTCAGCTAATTTATCTGCTGAATTTGTACCAACAGGAGATGAAGTATTATCAGCAGTAACTATTGTCCCGTTTTTTGTCCAAGTAGCATTATCAAACTCTTCACTTCTTAAATAGAGATTCTCTCTACCCTTCTCAATAAGACCATTAACATCTACCCTTGTAGCAGCAAGATTTGAACCCCTACTAAATGTAAAATCCCCACTACCATCAGTAGGGCGTATGCTATACAACTTACCATCCTTCACGGCTGAAGGTATCATCGCTAAACTGCTATCATCAAATAGCTTGCTCATAATATTTCATTTAATTCGTTTATAGTACAAGTACGAGCCTCTGTAGCACCACTTGCAGTAACCACCCTTACACTGTAAGCATCAAACAATTGTCTACCCAAGTCTGCCTCTGGCGAGTTCTTGATAGCCTTGTTCACACACTTTGGCGATTCCACAACACCTCCATCAGCCTCTACCCTAACGATAAAATCCTTGACAGAAGCAAGCAGCTTACCAACAGCCCTTCTTGCTATAAGAGATATGCTGTTTAATAAACCCATTTATAGTATCGCTTTGTAAGCTAATACCTTACCCGAAGCTACAGCAACGCTGTCAAACTTACCAAAGATGATAGTACCCTCTGTAAGAGTAACTGATGTTAGCGCATCTCCTGCTTGAGTAGTAGTCGTTACCACACTGTCTTCTAATGCTTGGATAGCACGGCAAGAATCACTTGTAGAAGCACCACCTGCAACCACTCTAAATCCGTAGTCACCTGTAGCTGTTTGATAAAAGTTTCCTTCTTTTACGATGTTTTCGTAACTCATTTTATTATTGTTTTAAATCGTATAATTCTGTTATAGTACAGTCTCTCGCTTCGGTATCACCACTTGCGGCTTCTACACGAGCATCGTAAGCGTCAAATAACTGACGGCCTACATTAGCTATAGGAGAGTTGTTTATTTCGCTTGCAACACAAGCGTATGATTCTATAGTGGCTCCATCGTCAAGAACACGAGTGCCAAAGTTATCGTAGCCTATTTCTGTAGTAGAGCCTTGGTAACCACCGCTTCTGAAAAGATAAATCTTTCTTCCAGTGTCAGTAGTTACAGCATCAGATAAATATCCCGTACCCCTGTAGCTATAAGCCATTAGTCAAATATTGTTTGATCAGTAAATGGAGTTTTGCTGTCCAATACTAAAGAAGCAATCCCGCTTTCGGTGTTTAGTGTGATGTTTACATAAGACTTGTCCGATACTCCCGTACCACTATTAGCCTCGTAGTTCATCGTTAAGCCATCCATCCAACCCGATATAGTAACAGAGTCGTTATTATGTAAAAGCACCGCTACAATGTCTTCTCTGCGGCTCATATAGTCAATCTTATTGACCTTATTGTCTACAGCTGGTGATTGGACAGTGATATTTGTAGAAACGACTCCTAAGCCGTTTGTAGTATTTTTGTTTTCTGTAAATGTAGTTGTACCGTCTTTTACATTGTGCTCAAACGTAACAGTGTTTTGTGTAGCAACAGAAGATACAATAGTTTCATCTAACGGGTCAAAGGTAATAGTGATATCGCTCTGAAGCATTAGAATAGCTTTCTTGATACCACCAGTAACTTTTTTGTTACAATTGATATCAATATCGCTTAGTAATATAGAACAGTTGAAAGCCATAATTTAAGTATAAAAAAAGGGGCGAGGTTTTCGCCTCACCCCCTTGTTTTAATTTACAAGATTTGCTATTAAGCTACTTCTAACCACTCAGCATCAACGATGTCGTAAGCAAGACTAGACTGCTCTCCAGTCAAAGTCAATTGGTAACGGTTCTTTTCAGAACGGCTAGTACCAGAAGCACCATCAACAGTAGATACGAACAAACCGTAGTCAAAACCAACCAAGTGGTGAGTACCAGCAGCAGTCTCAATGAAAGCTACGATCTCAGCATTTGGGTTAGCCAGGTCTTCCAATACGTCACGGTGTGCACCAGACATTTTTGGAATCTCTACAGTAATAGTAGGTACAGCAGAAACAGATCCGTCAGCAATAGTTTTTACATCAGTGAAAGCAGAGAAGCCGTCCTTGATATTAAACTGTAACTCAAATACAGTTCCGTCAAGCAAAAGAGTAGCCGCAGTTGGGTTAATAGTAACTACATCATCAGTAACAGAAACGGTAGTACCGAGAGCTGTTTTATCGCCAATGTAGATTTTTGTTAAACCTCCTAAAGCGAGGTCATCACAGGAGTAAGTTACTCCAGCAAGTACAGTATTACAAGCCATTATTTATAAGGTGTTAAATGGAGAGGCACAAGGCCCCTCCGTTAATTATTAATTATTAGGCTGCGTCGTAAGCAAGAACCATTTCCTCACCCTTGTAGTAATCGAAACCTAACTTGAAACGACCGAACAAGTATTCTGCTTGCTCTTTAGCTTCGTATTCGTTACCAATTGCAGCAGTGTCATTGTAGTTATCTGTCAACAATACCAAGTTGCTTGGTGCAGATACAAAGAAGTGGTTAGCACTCAAAGATGGCATATGGATTACTTCCATACCGTAGTATGTTGGGATCTCACCTTTGATGATACCTTCAGGAGTAGTTGTGTGCTTTCCAGCGATAGCGATTTGGTAAGCTTGGTAAGCAACGCTTCCTAAGAAGTAAGCAGGCTTGAACTCACGATCAGCATCACCATAAACAGCAGCTACCATTACAGCAGACATTTTCTCGTATGCATTCTCCATATGGTCTAGGATGTTTGCAGAAGAGATAGCAGTAGCACCGATATCAAGAACTTGAGCAGCTGGTACAGCATCGGTACCAGTTTTCATCTCAGCCAAAAGCTCTGTGTTCGCTTGAACTAAAGCTTTTTGAGCAGCCAATTTTGCGAAACGGTCAAAGATCCAAGAACGGAACTCAGCATCTAAAGTTTCTGGGTTTAACTGACCTTTCTTAAGCATCAAACCACGGTAAGAAGCCTCTAGTGCGTCCTTACAGTTTTTGAAACCCCAGTGGAAAGTCTGAACAGTCATCTCTTTCTCAGTTACTGCTGCATCGAAAGTCTCATCGAATGAACAGTTAGCACCAGCTACAAAGCCGTCACCGTCACCTGCTTGAGCAGATACAGAAAAGATTGGTACGTTCAATTTACTTTTTACTCCATCAACGATAGAGAAACGGTTCAATACAGCTGCTGATTTTACCATTGTGTCGATGAACAAGTCTGGACGGCGATCTCCCCAATCACCAGTTACACCTGTAACACCGAAATTCATATTATTTGCCATTTTATATTAGTTTTAAAAAAATGATTCGTTTTACTTAATTTACAATAATTACTTGCGATTGAAGAAGTTATTAATAATATCCATCTTTTCAGGTGTAATACTATCAAAAACTATAGTCTTATCTTCTACAGATTCTGTTGCTTCTTCAGCTTTTTGCTCCGCAGCAAATTGCTCTTCAACCTCAGCTTCTGTAGCTTCATACTTTTCTTCTTCTTTCATCTCTTCTTCATCAGAGGCCATTTCCTCTTCTTCTTTAGAAGCCATTTCCTCTTCCTTATCGTCTGAGGCCATTTCTTCTTTTTCTTCACCTTCGTGCTCAGTCATCTCTTTTTCTTCAGATGATCCCATAGACTTGATGTGCTCTTGAATCATTTCGATAGCAGACTTTAAGTCATCTACGCTAGCGAACTTTTCTTCAACAGATGTCACAGCTTCCAAGAGCGAGTTGTTCTCGTTCTCTAAAGCTTCAATTCGTGCTTCGTACTTGCTAGCCATAGCCTCAAATTGAGCCTCTAACTTACCAAGTTCTTTAGCAAAAGAAAATTCATTCATTTGTTGTTTATTATTTGTTGGTTTAATATCCGCTTTAATCTCAATAGAGAAACCATTTATCTCTCCATTTTCAATTGCAGTAAATAATTCGTCAGACTCAATTTTAGCCTTTACGAATACGGTTCCGTTTGGTAGATTGTAACCATAGTCTACAGACTTATCGTTATCACTTTCCTTAGTCCAAACTTCAAGCATAACCACATCATCTGTATCTTGTGAGTGGTTAATACCAAATGCGTTAAATAACCCTTCCTTAGAATACTTGTACATAATTTGCTGAATAGTCTCTTCAGTAAATCGTACATAGTAATATCCCATTTCGGGTGAGAATCGTAGGATTTCCTTGTTAGGAATCATAATCGGGCCTACAACCTCTTTCTTCTTTTCATCAGCAAACATCTGTACCTTCTCAACTTCGTTGAAGTGGATGAAGTCTTCCTCAATAGCGGGCTTATCTACAAGAGAAATCTTGTACATCCCTTGAGCGATGTCTTCTAATGATATATCAAATAATGGTAATTTATCCATTTTATTTTATTTTAAATCTGTCAAAAAAACCGTTATAGTTATTTTTTATCTTTGATTTTACGGTCACCCCACGGGACGTCAGCCACATCAGCACTTGCCTTAACTGTTCCGTTTCGTATGCTTTCAGCTTTTTTAATTGCCCAGTTAACACCGCTTGTTCCTCCCCAACCAAGCCAAGCAACATAGCCTCTATCTTTCCAAGGCGTGTCCTTATACTTAGGGTCAACCGCAGCATTCTTTCTATGGCGATTAAAAGCAGCCATTCTCGCAATAGTCTCATACGATAGTTTTCTTCTTGATGCTAATTGGTTTGCACGAGTCCAGCCCACAGAAGTCATTCCTTTAACTTCTTTGCCGTGCTTCTTCTTCCACTCAAGAACTTTCTTAGCGTTGTTAGTAGCAGATTGTGGGTAGTCGTTGTATGTAGCCATTGTATTAATTTACAATTATTGTAGCAATCCTTTAATAGTCAAGTAAGCGTAGTCTTCAAAGACTTCACCCTCTGCACTCTTTACTAATATCTCAGACTGATTTATTCTAGTTGATCCTAAAGTCTTGAAGAAAAAGTCTAGAGATGCAAGCTCTGAAGTTTGTAGCACCATATTAAATTCTATAGTAGGACGATTAGAATACTTTATCTTTTCGTTATCTGTATAGAAGGTGTAGTAGTCAGTCGTATTACCGTCTTCATCCTCAGCCAGTAGACTCCACCCTTGAGTGTTGTAGTGAAACAATCTACCATTGAAGATGTGATTAGCGAATCTTATGTAGATACGTTGAGTGAGGGTAAGAATGTTAGGTCTAGCTTCACTGTTAACGACAAAAGGTTTTTTAATCTCTGTTCTAAATAGTGGTTTGTCGACATAAGCAAATCTCAGCCCAATGTCTTGATGTTTTGTAAATAGGTTAGGTGTAAAAGCAACTTCACTAGAAGAGACGATACCATTTATAAGGTTATCATTCTCTGGTTGGAATAATGCTTCACCACACACTGACTTATAGTACACTGAAGATTTAAAATCTATAACTAAATCAGATACACCATCTGGGTTTATCTCTTGAGTAGTGCTACCTATAGTGATATCTTTATTGTACTCATCATCAAAATAAAGTCCGTAATCTTTATTATTTATTGTCAAATCCTTGACTTTGTCACCTCCAAGGTATACCTTTACAGACTTAAGGTCATCTACTAAGTCATTTATATCTTGATTACCGCTTCTCATCAAATGAAGCGGATCTATCCTTAGTACGTTTTGACTACCTACTTTCTCGTAATAGATTCCACAATTAAATCTTTTACATATACCTAATAATACATCGTATGGAGTAAGGGTAGCTGTGTTTTGTAGAGACTCATAAATATTATAAACGTCATCTACAAAGTAAGGATTGAAGTTTGCATTGGCTAAAAACTTAATATTTAACTGTGCGTAGTCCTCAGTTCTAGTAATAGCCTTTCTAATATCCTCAGTAGTGTAAGTGTTTGTTACAATAGATGTAGCTTCTTCTCTTCTATTGTTACCTATTCCTTGGGTAGTATACCCATCACCTATACTTGCTACAAGCTCTCCTTGTAAAGGCTCAATGAAATAGTTAATACCGTATCTACTCTCACCAGAGATTTCTATATCGGTATCGCTAGGTAGAAATAGCTCGTCTTCAAGTACCCATCTGAGTTCGTCTTGCACATCTTGATTGTTAGAATCAAACACTACAGGTCTTCTGTAACTATTGTCTTGAAAGAAATGATAATCGGTACTTCCACTGACCCATTCCTTTTGAGAGCTTCCTCTTTGAGGTATTGCATCTGATATAGAAAGCTCAACAGCTGTTTGAGTTGAGTCCTCTAACCTTAGCTTCTTAACCATCTCTCCATTCTCCCATACACCAATGAATATACCAAAGGTCATTGTACTTCCTGCGCTTAACACGTCTATCTGATAAGTTAAACCGTCTTCACCAATAACAGGGATTTCAAAATCTATATTAGTTACAACAGCTGAGGCGTTGCCAGAGTTAAAAGCCATCCCCGCATTGAAAGACATAAACGGAGCAAAATAGCCTCTTTCATAGCCAAAAGCTAAATCGTTTGGATATGCAGCATTTGTTGCATCTAGACCGTAATCTGTTTTAGTTGTTACAGGTGTAATTAAACCTGTCTCAGGGTCTGTAGTAGAAGCACCATAGTTACCAAAGGTTTCTGAATTCCAGAAGTAATTAGATATAAAATCCTTATCTGCTTGGTCAAGAGTTTTATTTCCCGTTAAGCTTTCATTCGTTCCCGTCCAAAATGGTGCTTGACGAAGGAAAAATTCCCTAGTGTTTGTATTTACATCAGCTTCTAACTTACAAGGAATAAGCATCTGTAGCTTCTCAGCTTCAAAGTCTGGTATAGCCTCAGCGTAGTTTAACGCAAATAACTTACTGTCTACACGAGTGTTAAATCCTTGAGCCGTTAGCCAATACCCTAGTGTAGTTAAAAAGTTCTTTACAGAAAATACGGGTACAATACCCGCTCTATCCATACCCGTACCGTACTCGGTAAACTGTCTTTCTCCATAGCCAAACTTACCGTCTACATCATTACAGAAGTCTATGTATGGAAATATAATAGGTTTGTCAGTAGGATTCTGTCCAATGACTCCTCTTTCAGTAGGGCTAAGAAAAGTTAAGAAGGTATGATCGGTACGGTAGTAAGTTCCGTATGAAGTCGTATCGGCATTATAAACATCAGCTATAGTAGTGTCTTTTAAATCACTAATATACTTGCTTACATAGTCATCTAAATTTACATCTATATACGGCTCATCAGATAAATACTCAAATGATTGAACATTAAGCAATCCCTCTATATTTACGTTTGACGATCCAAACACAGTAATCTTAAAGAAGAAAGGCTCTTTAGGAAACAGATCTTGCGTGTCTACTAATGGATTGTAATTAAACCTAGAAGCACTCATATTCAGAGTAGTCATAGGTATCTTCATTGAGCTAGAAAAAGGCAGACGTATCTTATCCGGCTCTAAGCTGTCATAGAAGTCTACATTATATTCTAGCTGAGGATTTGGAAATAAATCAACTTCAAAAAAAGTAGAATTATCTCTGCTTATCTCTAATTTAAAAACCATTATCTAGTTGCTATTTTAAACTCTAAAGAAGACTTAAACTTGTTGTTTAGTGTTACGATGCTGTCTCCACCAAAAGCTACGAGGTACGCTAAGTCATCACAGCTGTCTTTAAATACCGTCCAAGTAGTAGATATAAGTGTTTTTACATCTCCATTAAAAAACCTCCTTGTATCATCTACAATAAGGTTGTAGTCAAACGATGTCTTGTAAGGTCTGTAGCTCTCCGAGTATAAGGCTAATCCCGTTGAGGTCTCTATCTTGTAACTACTCACATTGGTATGCAGTAGCGTTGATGAAGCATCAAAGTAATACGCTAGGCTTGGTGTAAAGGTAGAGGAAACAGCAGGTACATTCGAATAGATAAACTTATCAAACTTCCCTCTATTAGGATTATCTTGAACCACAATTACTACACCTTGAGTTTCATTTATCTTAATATAAACCACATCTCCAGGAGCACCTAATGAGTTTGCAGCAGTAATAGTCTCTTCGTCTGTCACAGTACACTGTCCCGTGTTTAGTGCTACGGGTGTATTAGTGCCATAAAAATTAAAGTCGCTCATTATATCTTATCGTTTCTATCTCTTAGTCTTCTTTCATTCTCATTAGCTCTCAAGTCCTTGCTTGATACAAACGCTCTCACAGGCTTACTTGCGCTTATAGCTGTAGAAGTTGTAGCTTCAGCAATAGCCTTTAGGTAATCTACACTTTCGTTAGCTACATTAGGAACCATACCTCCAGATGCAAACTTATAGCTAGATGGTAGTGTAGGTGTTTTGTATGAGTTGTTTATTTTCTCAAGCAAACCCCTGTGCATAGCTGAGGCCTTCTTGTTTACGATAAACTCTCCACCTTCCATCTCGTATCCACCTTGTCCTTGGACTGTGAATGGCACACCGCCTTGGGCGTGTGAAGGCCCATTTACTATACCCCCTTCTTCGTACTTAACGGGGAAAAACTTACGTCTGTTGATTGCATCTGCTTTAGCAGCACCTGCGGCAACAATAGCAGCTGTACCTAATATAGTGTAAATAGATGCCGTTGCACTATCAGCATTTCCGTAATTCTGCAATATGTTAGATGCTAAGGATTCAGAAGTTTCAATGATTACATTATTGATGTCTGCTTTTTTTTCAGCCTCAAATATCTTTTTATTGATATCGTTTTCATCAGCGAGTTGCTTTTGTCTAAGCTCCTTTTGCTTTGCTCTAAACTGAGACTCAGTAATCAACTGATTATCTAACTGAGATTTCAAGATATCTCCCTCTACCTTGTATCTGTTCTTAATAGCCTCAAGCTCTGAGTCTAATCTATTCTTAGTGTTTTCTAAAGCAGTTTTATTATACTCTTCAGCTACTTCACCAACATTATCAAATACAATCTTTAATGCCTTATCAAGTTCTTTTTCAAGGTCTTTCTTAGATTTATCACCAGGCTTTAGTGTAGATAATATGTATCCAGATAACGCTTCCATTTGCTCTGGAGTGAGATTGTATTGAGCAAAGTTTTTGGCAATGCTATCGTTTATCTCTTTTAAATCCGCTTCGCTTAACATACCTCCATCCTTGAGTTTGTCAGCGAATCTATCTTGAAGTGACTTAGCTAGGTTGTCGGCTGCATCTAGTGCTTCGGGGAAGTCTACAGCTAAATCAGCTACAGCGATGTTCATCTGCTCTAAACGCTCTGATGCCTTTTCTAAAATCCTAAGTGAATTTGGATCAAATCCTGCCGCTTTCCAAAGTGCTTTTTGGTCTTCAAGTTTAGTACTGACATCAGCAAGGTATCCTTGAACATCCTCATTAGCTTTCTTCTGAAGAGTAGCTCTTTCTCCTTCTGCTTCAGTCTGCTGCTCAATAAGAGCTTTCTGCTGCTTCTCAAGCTCAAGCTTTTCTTCACTATCTTTAGTATTCTTAATTCTTATAGCTAAGGTGTCAATTTCATTTTGACGTGTCTTAATCTGTAAGTTAAGAATCTCTTGGTCAGTCTTTAATTGCTTTCTACGCTCTGTGATAGAATTTCTAAGTCTAGCAAACTCAAGTTCGTATTCTTTTTGAGCAAGAGCAAATAACTCTTCCTTTGAAAGGTTTACGTTAGTTAGGTTTGTAATCTCTTGATCGTACTGCTCTAATCTTGCTCTAGAAATTTCAAGTTCTCTTTCTGCAATCTCAATAACCTCTTTAGGTTCGTTAGTATCCCTTAGTGACTTTAATGTTGCTTCAGATTTTTCTACAGCTGTTTGCTGTGCAGTTCTTATGTCTCTAAGCTCTTTCTCTTTACTATTGATATCCGCTCTAAGGAAAAGTCCTTCACGAAGAGTCATATTCTCTTTATCTCGTCTTTCTTGAAGCCCCTCTAAACTTTCCTTGTATTCCTCTTCAATGTCATTACGGGCGTTAAACAAAACAAGCTGTTCTGCTTGACGTTCAATTTGACGAGTAATTTCTTTCTCTGTAGCAAGTCTTTCCTCAGAAGTTATAGCGTACTCTGAATTTTCTCTGTTTGCTTCTATTAAGGCAAGTCTTTCTTTTCTTAACTCAAAAACTTTCTCTTCACCAAGGTCTTTTGCTCTACCTTTAGCTATAAGATCCATTGCGTCTATTTCAGCAATTCGCTCTTGGTTTTCTATGTACTCTAGCTGTAAGGGTGTTAGCGAGTCTTTAAATAGCTTTGTAGCTTCCTTAGCGTATATTGCCTCTCTGTCTGCGAACTGACCCGATGCCTCAGCAAGCTTAACTGCGTTTTCAGCAGCGTCTCCTAATCCCTCGGAGAATCCTTCAGGATCAATATTGGCTAAGAACTCCATAGCAAGTGCAGTCTCATAACCTTGTTTGTCGAGTAATTTTAGTGATGCACGAAGTAATCCTGATACCTTTAGGAAATTACCAAACTCGATTTGCACACGGTTGAATGCAGACTTTAGAAGGTCTAAGTTTCCTGCATAGGTGTCAATCTGCTGTGCCGAAGCGATAGCAGCTGAACCCACATTGTAATACTTACCCTCAAGGTCTTCTAGAACCTCTGAGTTTTCAATAAGCGTAATAAGCTGTGCTGCGTTTCTTTTACCCACAAGGTCAACAGCTTCTCCAAGAGATATCTCTTCCTCGGCAAGTTCCTTGATTACCGTAGTAAGGTCTTTACCAGTGGTGGATAGTTCTGTTAAAATACCACGAAGACCCGTACCAATACGAGATGCAGTAAATCCGTTATCTGCTAGGATAGCCATCGCAGTAGAAGTCTCTCTAAAGCTTGTGCCTACCTCAGCACCAAGTGGCCCAACATATTGTAATGCCGTACCGAAGGACTCAAATGAGAGTGCCGAAGAGTTAATCACACTAACCAATGTATCCGATACATTAACAGTTTCAGCTGCCGTTAAATTGTATTGGTTAAGTATCTGTCCAATCTTCTGTGCTACTGGACCTACTTGCTCGCCAAGTGCTTGTGCAGTTTCAGCTACAGCAAGTGTTGCTCCTTCAATCTCACTAACACTAAATCCTAGCTTACCAAGTTCTGTTTGTAGTTGTACAATTTGCTCAGAAGTAAACTTCGTACTACCCGCAACATTAAGTACATTCTTCTCTAATCGAGCAAGCTCATCGTTGTTAATACCTGTAACCGCTTGTAGCTGTGCCAGCTGTGCCTCAAATTCTACAGCAGCTGTAAAAGAATCTACTAATGCCTTTCTTAATTGATTTAATACAGAGCGGAAAAACTGTACAGCAGAGGCAACCCCCGTAATACGTCCAATTCCTCTACCAAGCTCCGAACCAGAGAATCCTTTTCTTAGGTTTGCTGCAAAGCCACCGCCGCTATCTGTCTGCTCCTTAGGTCTAGAACTGCGGTATTTCTTTATTAAACTGTCTCTTTTTCTAAGAGCATCTGCTTGCGCTTTTACTTTTGCAGTCTCAGCATCCTTATATTCCTTAGAGCTTTTCTTGTAGCGTCTTTGAATCTTATTAAGAATATTCAGCTCGGCCTCTAAACGCTTGTTGGTGCTTAGTCTTGAGGAACGTACCTTTTGAAGCTCTAGATTGTCGTTTGCTTTTAGAGCAGCCTTTTTCCTTTGTTTATCGGCTTTTAAACCAGAGTTTTTTACATTCTCTGACTTCTTGTACTCTTTAAGCTCAATGTCAGATAGCTGTGCTAAGGCAGCTTTTCTTTCTCTAGTTGATTTTCTTTGGAGGGCGTTGTATTTTTCAAGAGTGGCAGACTCATTTTTTACCAGCTCTTTTCTGTCTTCTATTTCATCGTTTAGCTTTGACTCATCTTCAATGAGTTTTTCTAACTGCTTACCATAGGCCTCATATATTTGCTTGGCACTTTTACCTGCCTCACGCATAAGCTGAATACTACGCTGAATAGTCTGTAGTTCACTATTTATTGAGACTAAGTTTTTACTTAGCTTACCGAGAGTTGCATCTCCTTTTCCTTTAGCCATCCTAATATAATTCTTCTAGTTCTACTAACACATCTGTGTATTGGTCTTCTGCCATCTCAGCAACCCAATCGCTTATAGCGACTTCAAGTATGTCTTGAAATTGAAACCTAATATCGCTTGCGTAGTCGTTACGTGTTCTTAATTCATTTTCATTTATAATATTCTGCTGGATATTATAAGCCATAATGTTCATACCCGTTCTACCCGTGTATGGCCCGTAGGTTTTTTTCTCACCACCTTTTAAGCTTGCAGAGACGTAAGATTTTACAGGTATGTTTTTAGCTTTTATCCATCTAACTAAAGCTTCTATTGAAGGAGTCATCTGTCCAGTAGCGTTGCTAGATGATCCGTATTCAGTGTCAAGTTTCACACCGTATCTTCCCCAAGGTATCTCTAGTGTAACTACCACATTGTCTAGTATCCCCGTTTCGGGATTTATAGAAGACGATACACTAACCATTTTATTAAACCTAGTAGCAGAGATGCTTCTGCTTAGACCACCATTTGCATACTGGTTGTTATCGCGTAGCATAGACCTAAAGGTAGATTTGACATCAAACCTTCTTAACTCTCTGACTACCAGTGCTCTGAGTCTTCCTCTCTGTTGTTGGGGACTCAGCATCAGTTATCTATACCTGCATTGTAGTTTTTTCTAGCGAAGGATACCGTAACTTCAAACATAGCTGAGGTAATGTTACCATCCTCGCTTATCATATTCATAACGTCTACATCGTCTATATAGCAGTTTTCGTCTTGCTGTATAAGATAGTCTTGAAATTGACCTACAACAAATAGATTTTCCTCAGTTGATTTTACTAAGGCCAGCTCATCTGAGTTTATGCATCTATCGAGTATAGCGCAATCGAATGATAAGGTGTATATAGGTCGGCTTAAGTCTCTTGATATGTTTGAGCTGCTGGGTATCATAATCACACTTCTGTAATTGAACTCTCTATTTTCAAGGTCTTCTTCAGACCCCAAGAATAGGAACTCATTTATCATATTGTGGTCAGTGCAAAAGTCTTTTACTAACTGGTAAAAATCAGATAGATTGTTCATAGCAGCTTTTTTCTAATTTACAATTTATTCATTGCTTGGGCTTGTCTACGCTGATTGCTTTCTATCTTTTCTCGCTGGGCTAAATAAGACATCTCTGGTAATACGGTAGCCATCTTAAGCATATATATTTCCTCGTATTTGGTTATATCTTCATTAGCAAGCTTCCTAACGATGGAATACCAGTACCATTGCTGGTGGAAAAGGTTTTCTGAGGTTTTGTCTTCTTTTTTTTCTTCTTCTTGATCCTCCTCGTCCTCGTCATCATTGATTTCGTAGAAAACTCCAGAGAATTGCTTAAACAAAACAAAGTCTCGGTTATCTAAATACTTGTTAATCGCATTGTATACGTCTTGAACGGGTGATGATAATATATTTTTCTCGTTTTCTATCTCATCATTTCGATTTTCATTATCAAACTCCTTGTGGTGTTTAGGTCTCAATAACAGCTTGGCAAAAGTAAGGTCTCGCTCATATTCGCTGTTAAAGGTGGTTTTTCCCGTGATTATTTGCTCTAGCATTATAAACTGACCCAAAACAGCCTCTTCCACACTTAAAGTCGTAGAAAAATTGGTTTTTATATGGTCTGTTATCTCTTTAGAGTCTTTTATAGGGTAAACATCGGCTATTTCCCTGTTTGTTTTAAGCCTTTCTAAGGGATCTAAACTATCCAGGTAGGGATTACTATCACTTTCTTCTTTAATGCTCTTAAAAAGCTCTATATGAGTCTTAAAATCTATCATATAAACATAGTTATACCTCCGTCTTGTTCTTCAAAGGCACAATACGCTGCAATCGCTAGTGACATCACCATATCATCGTGCTTGCCCTCAGTGTTTGAGAACTGCAAGTTACCCGTGATAGGATTTCGCTTACTCTTGAAGTCGTACAGCTCTTTCACAAGTAGTGTGTCGTTTGGTATTTTAATTAGTTTGTCCTCGAATAACTTTATCAAGTTACGAACTATTTCTGGTTTACTCTTGCTTGTGGTGTGAAAAGGTATGAGTTTATACAGCCTATCATCCTCAGTAAGGTCATCAAAGAGTAAGTCGTTGTTATTAACCTCAAAGTAAGCCGCTGCAAGCAATCCATCTTTATCGTGGTGCAAGTAAAACTCCTTTATTCGGTTTCTAAACTCTTCCGAGTCCATATTCTCCTCCTTAAAGTTAAACCTGTCTATGGAGATAACCCTATAGTCCTCCGTTATCGCTGTAAGCACTGTATAATCCTGCGCCACGCCAATATCCATCCCAATGTAAATTCTCTCGCACTCCTTGTCTATATTATCAAAGACAGCCTCATCAACATTACTAAATAAGGCATTTGCACTCACAGGCTTGCATAGAAACTCCTGGTCAAACTGAGATTTAGTCATACTCTTCTTAATTCCCAGCACAGTCTTCTCTACTTTCTCGTCATTTAAGTCAAGATAGGTACGCTTGATAGATTTTATCTGATCGCTGTTCTCCTCTACCTGCCCCTCTTTGTACCACTCGTAAAACCAATTCGGCCCGTTGAAGGTCGATGCTGCACAGACCTTACCACCCGTTCTAGTAACCATAGGCAACAGCACCTCATTGATAAAGTCAAGCTTCATATATGCCGCCTCATCCAAGTATATATAATCCAATGTGGCACCACGAAGGTTATCCCCAGAATCAGCAGAACGAAACTTAATAAATGAACCATTGTAAAAATACATCTCATTCGCCTTGCGGTCATACCTCTTGATTATCTTGTTCCATAAATCTTGGTGGCCGCTAAACATCCCCTCAATATCCTTCATCACCTTATTGGCCTGATCCTGTATTGGAGATACCCAGAACATTCGGTGTTTAGGGTTGTTTAAAGCCCTCATCACACAGTCGTTCTGCATATAAAAAGTCTTACCCGTCTGTCTACCCGCAACTAAACAACTGATAAATGGAGCATCCTGATGTACGAGCCGATGAAAGTCCTTTTGCGGCTCAGTAGGTTTATATAACTTAATCTGCATCTATATCCAAAAAGTCTTGTTCCTCGGTAGGCTCAGTCAAGTCTATCGTAGCAGTAATATCAATCTTGGTCTGTTCCACCCTCGTAGGAGCCTTATACCCTTGCATATCGTTAATAATCTTTATTGCCTCCATAGCAGCCTTCATATCACTATTTGCCAATGCCATATCACGAATCCTAATGAGTGCTGTAAGGTTTGTTCCCTTCGCTGCCTCAATGCTCTTCATCTCCGCATTAGCTATCGCCATTAACGCCTTATGAAATGCTGTACCCGCAGTCCTGCGATCACGATAGTAATTCGTATAACCCAAATCTCTAGCCACCTTAGATGATGCATCCATACCCTCATCCCTAATCTTCTCAAGGAACTCGGACTGAAGGTCTGTTAGTTCGCTACCGCGACCCTTAACTATCCTCCCACTACTATTTCTCTTTGAGGCCATATAACGGTATTTTATGCATTCCAAATCGCTCCTTAAAAACTAAACTATCAAACTTCGGGGCATCCTTATCAAAGTGATACCACTTGAATATCGCAACCTTCGTATTCTGGATACAACTGCCGCAAGAAGTCTTCGGATTCTGCGCCCTAGGAAAGTAAACACTCTTGCCCACCATATCGTTATGGAAAGCAAACATTGCAGCTCTGAGTTCTCCCCTAGGTGAGGAGACCCTACATAAGCCATTTAGGAGTTCTTCTAATGACATATCTTATCGTTTTAATATGATTGTATAGGCACGCTTAAATAAGCTCTTTAAACGCCTTCTATGGGAATATACAATATTGAATGTTGAGCATCTTTCATTAATACCCTACCCCTAAACCCCTTATTATAATAAACTAATTATAATACTTTTACTCCCATAGTAAAAGTATTATTATAATAGTATAAGTGTAAAGTAAGACTATTATAATAATAGTACCTATTATAATAAGAGGTGAGAATGTTCTACTTGGGATTCTTTGATTGGGTTAAAAACCTTCCCCCCGCTCCGAGGAGCTAGCGTTAAAAACCAGGATCAAATTTTCGGTCAGTACCTCTGCCTTGCTCTGCGGAAAAATTGTACTAAAAAAAAGTTTAATATTTTACGCGTATAATTTGCGAGGGTGTACGGTAATGCGTATATTAGCAATGTTAATAACATATAAAGACAACAAAAAATGTACAACGAAAACGAAATCCAAATGACAAAGAAACAAGAGGTATTGTTATACCTATCTAAGGAAATCAACGCTAAAAGAGCTATGGTTGACTACACAAACAAGAGGCAATTTAAGGATGCGATGGATGACATCCTAAACGAAGACAGAAAAGAGGAAATTCGCACTTTGCTTAATGCAATGGAGTTAATTTTAGGAGAGTAATAACAATCAAATAAATAGTAGAAAAATGTCAAATTACAAAGTAGTAAACGAAAAAGGAAATGAAGCAACGGAAAGCCAAATTTTTGGGTACATTGCTCACAAATTAATGGCACAAGCAATTGACCAATTAATCGACAAAGGAACGGCAAAGGTTGCGGGTAATGATTTTACGATAACAGAAGAAGCCCTAGTAAAATTAGAAGGTATAAAAAAGCACATTGCTGACCGATGGAACAAGGAAATAAAAGCCGTAAAAATTGTACAAAAAACAGCGGCTTTGGAGATAGAAATTTGATCCAAGCAAATGACAACGAGGGGGTGGGAAACCGTCCCCTCTTTACTGGTTTCATTGTACAATGAATATCTGAAGGATTGTCAAATCA
>Ga0222718_10002306_pt1 | contig 17273 bp, 29 predicted proteins | sample C33_27DmetaG_FD_165045 | JGI IMG/M metagenome (GOLD analysis project Ga0222718, IMG submission 165045) | Estuarine water microbial communities from San Francisco Bay, California, United States - C33_27D | ecosystem: Environmental > Aquatic > Marine > Unclassified | place: USA: California... | reverse complement strand
GTGTGGAACGCGCTGTCTGGCTTAATGTAGCCAAGGACTTTTACGGAAACGTCTTCGTTGAGAAACCTCTTCCAGTTTTCAAGGAGTTGCTTCATTAACTTATCTCCATAATGTGCAGTTGGTTTGGGTCAAACACCACAACCTCTGTTGCGTCATCGATGCTGTTGTTCGTCACGACAATGCTGTCATAGCCTTTTTCTTTTAGGTTCTCGGCGTCTTCCTTTGTCAAGTCTTTTGGTGAGATTTCGTATTTGCCTTCGACATAAAGTGGGTTCTTGATGTTGGCGAAAACTGTGTAAAGGTGCTTGCCGTAGGTTCTAGCGTATCTTCGCGAGGGAGATAAATAAATACCGTATTCTCCACCGAAGGAAGGGTCGAGTTGTTCTCCGTCTTTTAGAAGGTAGTCAGAGCCATGGAAAAGTGGTTCTTTATGAACGCTGCCTTCTAGAAAGCCTGCTGGGGGCATAGAAACTTCGTTGAGGAACTTATTCCAGTTTTCAAGGAGTTGCTTCATTATAGTTCCCCTGCGGTCACGACTTTTGCGTCGATGCCCATTTTCTCCAAGTATTTGCTGAAATTGTTTCCAATTGCTCTGCCGTCTGGGGTGTCGGGAACAATGACTGCTTCTATTTTCCAGTTATCCACAAGTGCTTCGTTGCGCGGACCACCTGCCCAATCTTTATCTGGGTCGTAGTCTTCTTTGTCGAAAACAAAGATTTTGAACTTTTCGTAGTCGCCGGGATAACGAACTCTGCCGACGCCTTTGTTTGCACCAGAGGAAGCGGTTCTTTCAGGTGGTAGTTCTCTTTTGTATGCAGCACCAGCACCAGAGGAAATGTCGTCCATGTTGTTGGCGAGTAGCGTAATGTAGCCTTTGATAAGAATGCCATAGTCCAGACCCCACGGTCCTACTTTATAAACGTCTTCGTTTGGAAGATAGACAGAAGTGCTCAACTCGTCTCGTTTGAGGCTCTGGTAGTCTTTGATAAGGCTCATAATGTCCATTCTACGACCCCAGTGAATAGTTTTTAGGGAGTCAAGAAAGGCACGGTCGGCTTCTTTTGCGTAAAGTTGTTTTATGGCTCTGCCAGCCTTTGCCATAGTTCCAAAATCTATGCTGGCTTGGTCTCTAATGTCGGGTGAAACTTTTTCCAAACCTTTGGCAAAGTTTGCACGGGCTTGTTCGTCTTCTTCCAAAAACTTCTTCCAGTTTTCTAAGAGTTTCTTCATTTGTTTTCTCCAATTATTTGGTTCAAAATGTCTGCCGCCACAGCTTTATCACTAGCATCAAGGTTTTGCTCGGGAGGCACATAAACATAAACCGTCTCAATAAGTTTGAGAGGTTTTGGAGAAACATAAATAAGTTCTCTTTCTCTAATGTGTTGGCTGGATACGGCATCGGGGTTGAATAAAAACCCTGGCTCATCGCTACTAGCCACCATTATCATGTTGATAACGGGCTCATTAACAAAGTAAAGTTCTGGGTTGGCATAAGCAGTTGCTATTTCAGAAAATTCTTCTGCAATACTTTCTTTCAAGGACCAAGAAGTAAAGTCGCCCGCTCTGGGTGTGTAATAAAGGTCGTCGCCCTTGTAAGCATAAGCCTTCTTTGGTACAAGAGGCTGGTTGGGGTCAATAAGCCCCTTTGCTTTTGCAAGAGACATTTTGCTGCGACCACGATAAACTTTTAGTCCAGAAGATGGAGTAAGTTCTTTTAGGTAGTCGCTAATAAGAGGGTGCTTTTCTTGGTAAAGTTTGTAAATAACTTTTAGAAAAGGCAGCACCTCTGTTTTGGAACTCATGGAGCTATCTTGTGTGTAGTCTGACCAGTATTTGTTGAAAAGCTGGGAAAAGTCCTCTGGGGAGAAGTTAGCCAGTTCTGGATACTCGGGTTCTTTTGCTTCGCCATCGCGATCAACAAAGAACTTATCTCCGAACGGTTTTTCTTGCTCTAAAAGGAACTCTTGCCAAAGGCTGCGTATCTTCTTGAAGTCCATGCAATAAGTAGTCTTATTGCAGCACTATCGTCTTGCCTTTAGCACTCAGAGAAACAATCGTAGGCGAAACTTTATTTTTACTTGCTTGCATGAAAACTTCGACCTGCAAAAACCTGCCTTTTACGCCCTGTAACTTATAAGGAAGCTTATTGGGCGGGAAAGGTCCAAGCTTTTTAGACCATGAAGCTGTTTCCATTAGCTTGAGGTCATCAGCTACTCTATAGCGGACATCAATAAAGGAGTCTTCAGGGGTTACAAACTCAAGGTCTATTTGTTCCCACTCCGTAGTGGTTTTTGTTTCAGCAACAGTACCACCCCAACCACCATAACCGAATGTATGTTGGAAGTCGCCCTTTGGTGCTGTGTAGTTATGGAGGGTGTATCCCGTCATGTCTGAATAGGTGTATGGACCTTTTCCTACGGAATACTCACCAACAACAGAGTTTTTAGTTGGGTCAATTTTTGTAGCAGAGGACTTTGACTGATTCACTGCCCAGACATAACCATCGTAGTCCACAGCGATGCCTACAGGGTATCTACCACTGCCTAATGAGATGTGTTGCATTACAGTGAGGGTGACAACATTAATTTTTGCGACTGAAGAAGTTTGATCGAGAGCAACATAAACATGTCCATCGTTAGAAGTTGCAATACCACGACTTCTATTGTTATGCTTGACAACAGCCCATTGTTTTGTTATTGGGTCATAACGAGAAGATGAAGTTGTTGTGTCAGCTACCCAAATGCGACCAAACATGTCTACATTAATACCGTAGGGTGAACCACCACCCTTTCCTACATTCTGAACGGACTTTGTTTTAGGGTCAACTCGTAAAAGAGCAGAGCAGCCACGACCAGCAATCCAAATAATGCCCTTTTGGTCAATAACAAGTCCGTAAGGGTTGCAACCAATGTTTATTTGGTCTACAGATTGCCCAGCATTGGGCTCAAGTCTGCGGAGTCGCTTGCTATTCCAGAAGCCAAACCAAGCATGGTTATCTTTATCAACACCTGCTGCCCGAGCAACAGTCTTACCATCAGGGTTTACAATAAACTGAATGCATTCATCATTAGAAACAATGTTTTTACCAGAAGAGGTATCAATAGATCCATTTCCGTTTTTATCTACACAATCTTTTTTATTTACTCTGATCTTCGCAACTGAACCGTCTCCACGACAACCAACCCAACAGTCACCGTTGAGGTCTACAGATGTGCGAGAGGGGTTAGAACAAATGCTATAACGACCTTCCTCTACACCTGTTTTAGTGTTTAGTTTTGAGACAGTGTTCTCGGAGGAGTTTGCAATCCAAATGTGGTTCAGATTTACTGATGTCTTGCCAATGTCCAACTCGATGTAACCATTAGCATCTAACTTCAGACCCTTTTTATTTCCAAGGTCAAATGGTTTACCATAATCCGGTCCTATTTCTTGCTTGATGCAAGAAAGGTCGCAGGTTCCACAGGAAGAAAGCACACCCTCATCAATAAGTCCATTGCAGTTATTATCTTTGCTATCGCAGGACTCTGGTTGAGGTAGCTTCTCGCCAGTACACATTCCCCAATAACCTGACTTGCAAAGTTGAATGCCTGCTTGACAAATGCCCTTGCCTATCCACTGTGGCTCGCCTGAATAGCAGTTTGCTGCTGTTGACTTGCAAGGACAACCTTCCCAGTTCTGCTTTGAACAGTCAGGGCAGATAGTTGCAAAGTTTGGATTATTATCATCACAGTCGCCACCTTTGTAGCAGCCAAGACCATAACCATCACCGTCGTTATCCACACAGGTTTTCACAGGAGCAGTGTCGGGTTTTGTTGTATCGGGCGCAGGGGTGGTATCAGTTGTGTCGATACCTGCATCAACAGTCGTGTCAGGTTGGGTAAAAGTGTCCTCCACCGGAGTCGTCGTATCTGGTAAAGAAGTAGTGTCTTCAACAGTGTCCTTCACAGAGCCCACATCGCCCACAGGCGGCTTGTAAGTACCTGCGTCAGCCAGAACGATGGGCGTATAAGTTGGAGCCTTTGAGCAGCCACACAGAATAAAAAAAATAAATAATAGTTTTCGCATAGTATAACTATTATAGCAAAAAAAAGAGGGGGCGTTAGCCCCCTACGAAAAATAAGTTGTATTTTTTTGTTTAGTCGTCGTAGTCGTCTCTAACGCCGAGAACTGTTGCACCCTTTGACAAGGCTTCTTTTGCTTTGGCAACGTCTTCTGCGTCTTTCAACTCGTTAGCCATTGCTTGAACGTGGCTTAGGTCCATTTTATCGGTGTAACTGGCAAGAAAACCAAGAGAGAAGAACGCTTGAGCAAGATGGTCGATGTTTTCTTCGGCAATACGCATCTCTTGTTGCAACATCTTTTGCATTTCTTCTTTGACGATTTGTGTTAGTTCAGTCTTGTTCATTGTTGTTCCTCCTAGAACAAAATAAATAGTCTGTGCCGCACAGAGTTACGAAAATTTTTTCTCACCATCGCCCTGCGGGGTAAAGAGTTCCAAAGCGTGCATCCACGCTCGACCCTTTCTTTGACTGTGTATCCACCAGACGCCGCACGTCTTTCTACCACCTCGTGCTTCAAGAACGTCCAACACTAAACCAATCTTTGAAGTTCCGGTAAGCCGAACCAAATCACCGCTTTTCATTTACCACCACCAGATTATCTGCGTATTTTTTTGAAAACTTTGTGACGCGCCCATCGGGGCACAGGATTTTCACGGAACCCCCTTTAAGCATCTCTAACACAATGCCCCTTTCGGGGTAAGGTGCTTCATAAACTAAATCACCGCGTTTCATGCTTCACCAAAAAAGGAGTTGGGGTGAAAAGACTTTTTTCCATCTTTGACCACCAAACAAGGGCAGGTTTGTTTCCTCTTGCCGGTTGAATAACAACGCCAACACCAGCCGCACATTCTTCCAGCGTTGCACCACTTTTGTAGCGCACAAGGTCACCGCGTTTCAAGTTCAAACTCCCAAAACTCAAAATTAGTTTTGTACTTGGGTGAATAACAGCGCCACCCATCTATGTCGGGCATCCGTTCTACAAGCACGACTAGCATTTTTTGTTCAGGCTTTTCCTCTTTGCTGAACCACCACTGTGGAGCGCAAGAGGCGTCAGCCAACACTAGGTCACCGCGTTTCATTGACCCGCCTTACACACATCTTTTTCAAGTTCCCAAACAACCCATGCGCCAAGCGTGGTTGGTTCTGTTCTTCGCACTTGAACAAACATTGTTCCTTGTTCGTCTTTATCACGTTGTAGCACAATGCCGGTCCAAGGAAGAAAGCTTTGGTTCTTTGAGCGAACAAGGTCTCCACGCTTAAACATTGTCGTCCTCCACCTGATGAGGCATGACCCACACTCCGTTATGCAGGACCATGCCTGCGGCGCGGTACTGAGACTCTAGGTCATTGTCATCGGCAAACCAGTAGTCCGGGTACTCATCCATGCCACCGCGATGCTCGCGGGGGTAGTCGTTGTACCGCTCATAACCACTATTGTCGTAAAAACTTCTCATCTCTCAACTCCTTACATGCACAATATAACACGCTAGAAGCGTTTGTCAAGGGATTTTTTGCAAATATTGTGTTTCACAAAGAAATTTTTTTTCACCATCCCATACATAAACCCGGTCATAGGTGCTTATTCTTACGATAAGCAAACGTGACCCAAGTTTATGAAGGTGGGTCACGTAGTCACCGCGTTTAAGCTTTTGTGAAGCTCGATGACCAACAGTCATGTTTGGTTCCTTCGCACATAACTGTGAGCCATTGTAAGGGCGGGAGCCCTAATCGTTCTTCGGTAGTGTGGACCTTTAAAACAAGGTAGCGTAGGTCTTTGCGGGAGCAGTGGATAAGTAGGTCACCGGGTTTGAACATTATTTAAGCGCTCCGCGCAAAGAGGCTAGGTCAAGCTTTCGGTAATCGTCTTTAAGGTGCTTGATGAGTGTGTCCTTTGTAACAAAAATTAGTTTTACTTGTTCAAAGGGTGTGTCACACTTTTTTGTGCCGGTTAGGCAGTAGTAGGCGTTTTTGTTGTATGACCGTTCAAACAAAAAGTCCTTAGCAGCTTGGTCAGATTGTTCTTTTAAAAGCTTCCATTCGCCAACATTACAATTGTTGCCAAAAAAGCCTGACGCTGCAACATCTGTGACACGTCCTTTAGGACTGTATGCTTTAGTCTCACACCATTGGTCACCGACATAACAATCTGGAAGCCCTTTGCCTTGTCCTCCATAGGTGATAAGCCCGTTGGACAGGGTGCAGATAATCCTTTGAAACTTGATGTAGTTTGTTCGCCCGCTCGCGTAATCCTCTGGGAAAAGCTTTCTGTTCGCTTCCATGAAATCGCGTCGCTCATTGTACTCGTCTGTATCAACTGTGCCGCAAATTGTGGCAAACTCTTTAATTGTCATTTCTTTGTTTAAGATTTTGTCAATCATTACTGTGGTCCTTAAATCTGGGAAAAATTTTCGCGAAATTTTTTGGGTCACTCCGTTTTATGAACTGCTTCTAAGTCTGCCCAAAAGCTGAGAGTATCTTTGCCGGTGGTTGCCCAAAAGACTGTGTACAGACCTGCGTTAGAAGCGTGCGCTTTGACGACCACACCCAGACGACGCTGTGGGGTGAGAACGTCCCTTACAAGCTCACCTCGCTTGAATGTGCGTATCTTTGGCATCGTTGTGCTCCGTACTGTGGGTCCGGTAAAAGTCAAATCTCAAAAAATTACCCGTGTGTTGTTCGTGTACTATGTCATAATAGGGCAAGGTCCGTGCCAACTGGCACATACATTCCGGTATGTACCCCCCCGTGGGGGGGAGGGGGTACTCTCACACAGCTAAGATTATATACCAACCAAAGATAGTTGTCAAGCAGAAAACGACACAAGCCAATTCTTCAATCACAACTTTCATCCAAACCTCCGTTAGTCCACAACAATCATACGTTCAGGCGCAGGGTTGAAGTAGGGTCGCTCTGCGTAGTCAGCAGTTGTCATCCACAGTCGCTTGCACTTGGCACGCTTAGGCTTGGGAGCAAGCATGTCAGTCAAGACAATCATACCGTCGTAGGCATTGTCATTGACATACCTAGTCGGTGCGTCAAAGCAAGTACCACCGAACATCACCCGTTCCCAAGCACGCTTCTGCCCTTTCTGCCAAGTGTAGATGTGTTTCTCACCTACGTCACTGTCAAAGGGAATAATGTCGAAGCTCACTAGGTCACACAGTTTGTTCAACTCAGCGTAGAACTTGACGAGCATTTGGTCATCAACCGAACCACTCTGGTCAATGCAGACTGCAATCTTTGCTTCTCGCTTTACCTTACTACCAGCATGAATGTAAGGGAAGCGTTTGTTGATGCGCTTGACAGTGTGTTTCCTGTTAGCTCGAACAGAAGTGTTGACGAAACTTCTGAGGACTTTCTTCCAATCAACCTTTGGCTTGATGGCATCCATCACAAGTTTTTTTGCGTTGCCCTCGCACGAACCAAAGCCTCGACCAGAAGCGGACTCTTCAGCCGCGGCTTTCATAGCCTCTTTCAGCTTTTCCTTAGCAATGTCGGCAGCAGCGGAACCTCCCTCACCTTCTTCCCAACCACTATGGTCATCGAGGGTTTCACCGTTGTTAGAGCCACCACCCTGTGATTCACCAGAACCCCCGTTGCCGGAAGAGCCCTCGCCCTCATCTTCGGAAGGACTACCATCACCCTTTTCATTACTTTTGCTTTCATCGTCTCCACCTTCTTTCTTCAGCATCTCCAAGTATTTCTCAGCGGACAGACCGTGAGGGTATTGCTCAAACGGTCCTTCGCCTGGGAGACAGCAGTTCTCAGGAAGAAGGTAACGCTTGCGACCTTCGTTGGTCAGCAGCGAGTTGATGGCTAGGTCAGTAGCGATGTTCCAGGCTTTGTGGTTGACACCATCGGGGCGTCGTCCAGTGACGTGTCCCAAGATAATGTGCCAGAACTCGTGGAACAGAATTCCCTTACGTTGGTCTTTCGGGAGCCCTTCAAAGAAGGCAGGGTTGACCAGCAACTCAAAACTTTCAGTGTCAGGGTTAAGGCGAACACCAGCAGTGGGAAGCAGTGTGCTTAGACGCTTGTCCATCCTGCGGGACAGAGCGGCGTAGAAGGGCTCCTCACTGAGAAGCTTTACTAGCTCGCTTGACAAGTCAAAAGTGGGTTTCGTTTCAGTCATCATCTCTCCATCACCTTACATATACAAGATAGGACGGAATAATGGTTTGTCAAGGTCATTTTATAAACTTTTTTTACTTTTCTCGAAAAAAGTTTTAACTTTCGCCTAGAGAAAAGTGAATAAAAAGTGCGATAGGAGGCTTGTATCGCTGTTTTTATTTCTGTGGTTCTCGGCATTTTGGCACACTTTTTGGCGAACCTGCGATACAAGACTGGAAACGGGGATAGCCTCTTTTCCCTTTCAACTTTCACCTAGAGAAAAGTGAACCAAAACTGTGTTTCAGGCTCCCTATCGCTATGTAAAAAATGGCAAGGGGCTTTCGCCCCTCACCACCGAGACTGACCGGAGATGAGTTGTGGAGACAGTCAGCCTCTACTTTACCTCACGCCAAAAGGTCTGCGATAAACAAGCCAAAAGGCTTATCACCGACAGTCTTAGTGTGGAGAGTATCCAGAGCATTAGGGGCAGCCTTGGCTACCTCACCCCAAAAATGAACCGCAAGCTCGGCGGGCACATTTCCGAAGTAAGCAGCCAGGTTATCAACCTGCTTGTCAGTCAACTCGTTCTCGCTGAGGAAGACAGTCATCTTCTCGTTGAGAGCATTGACCTTGTGAGTCGAAAGGTCTTTCACCTTGTCAACCGCACCGTCAAGAATAGCCTCGACAGTCAACTGGCTTTCGTAGTTCTTGGCAAAGTCCTTGAACGCCACAGCAGCCTCAAAGCCGACATAACCCGTTGCCAAGTGGTAGACAACATCGAGAGCACCTTTGTCCTCGACAAGAGCACCCTTGACCAAACAGTCGTTTAGGCGATGCCAAGAACGACGCGAAGGGTAAACCTTGTTAGGCTCAGGGTCTTCGTTGTGCTCCAAGTGGTTTCGGCTCTGGTTGATGAAGTCCCAAACGAGGGTGTGAACGTTATCTTTCGCCCAAGTCAACCAGTCTTCAACAGTGGGGTTAATGTCCCAGATGACCCAGCGGTCAAGCTCGGCAGGGTCAAGCTCACTCACTTGGTAAGCACTGGCACACTCTTCACCACCGTTGACCGCAGCAACAATCTGTGTTTGGGGGTGAAGGTGCCAACCGTTCAACTTGCGGGAGTCAGTCAACTCCATGATGCCCTGACGAACTTCTGGGATGGCACGGTCAACTTCGTCAAGGAAGAGGAACACAGGCTCATCACATGCACGACGGAACCAATCAGGAGCGAGCCACTTAGTGGCATTTCCCTCAACCTGTGGCAGACCAATGAGGTCACCCTCGGTCATCTGTGAAGCACGACGCTCAACCACAGGAAGGTTCCAGCGCTCCGCTGTCTGATAGACAACTTGGCTTTTACCAATACCGTGGCGACCGCGAATCATAACGGGCTTTCCGTCGCGCAGAACGTGGTCAACAATGAGGTTGAAAGTTTTGAAGTCGATAGCCATTCTTTTCTCCTTTGGGGAACTCTGTGCTCCCTCCCATCTCCACTATAAATATAGGACAGAAAGGGGCTTTGTCAAGGGGAAAAGTGCATTTTTTTTGATTATTTTTTTATTTTTTTTTATTAAAAAAGTTCTTGACTTCTCCCCCCCTTGTGCGCCAAGTACAGGGCTGACCCACAGCCTGCATCACAGTAAGAACCACAGTTGCTCCACATTTCCCTTTCTCCCCCATTTCTCTCCACTTTTATCCACACTCACTATCACTCACCTAACCCCCCTTCATACGGGTCATACAAATGCCATACTGGAACCCTTATTACCTTACCTTCATATAAGACTTTTACTAAGGCTATTCCTTCTCTTATTCCTTCTTCTTCTAATGCTAATACTAATGGTGGTGGTGATAGTTTCTTTACATGGGGGAATGGCATGTCTTTATCTTCTTCATACTTTAGTCTATACACTCTCCCCTTTATAATCATAATTTTTTTATCTCTCGGAGCAATGAGGGTGGCAAGTCGTCCTCGGTGATCCGACCTTGCAAGAATTCTTTCATTAGACGCCTCTTGCGACGGTCAAACCTCTCCTGCTTCTCCTGTTGAGTCTCCTCCTTTTTTGGCAACTCTGGAAGTGGGACACCAAGATAACCCCACCGTCTGCAATCATCAAAAGTGTAGCCTGACCAAAAAACATAAGTCAACCACCAATCATCAATCTTTTGCACATCGCCAAAAGACTCTACATAACCACACCGTGGACAAGCATCTTTGTCTGGTCCATATTTGTGATGAACCATTTGTGATGCTGGAAACACAGCATAGCATTTGCAGATTCTTTCATCAGGGGAGCGTTGGTTCTCTGGAATGTCTTCTGAGAATTCTTTGAAGACTTCGCGGAGAATGGGTAACACTTGTGCGTCGGCAGCCTGTTGCTCCTCCCATTCCTTTTCAGATGCTCGTGCTTCTTCCTTTTCTATTGCTCTAATCTTATTGAGTTTTCTCATTCTCTCTTTATTGCTCATCTCTTTTATCCTTTTATTTATTGTCCTCGGCAACTTCACGTTCGGCACGGAGTCTAGCGGCGATTGCCTCTTCTTCGGTTTTGAAATAGCCTAGACACTTCCTGCGAAGTTGGGCTCGCCACTTCTTGTAATTCTTGTGCCAACACACACCTTTTTGATTTGATTGTTTCTCTGCGGGGCGACGACATCTAATCTCTTCATACTCTTTTTGACCAGCGACAATCTTCTGCATCACATCTGGTGGCACACCGTCAGGGAAGTTCAAAGTCGCAAACTCACCGTGGTGCTCTCTGGCTAGTTTGTCATACTCCATTGCGGCTTCTTCGGCTGTAAAAAACCCACCACCGGAGTGCCGCTTGCCTTGAAACCTAATCAACACATAGTATTTTTTCGTTTGACGCCAGCGGCGGCGTATAACCCCGTGATAACCAACCTTTCCCTGTGGAGGTCTATTACAGTTCCTGCTATTCTCAGCAATGGTGCAGATACGCAAGTTTTCTTTGCGATTGTCTCTACCATCTCCATTGATGTGGTCTATTACTTTTCCCCTTGGGGCATCCATAATAAACCGATGAAGCAAAATCGCTTTTTGCTTTCCGTTCTCGTCTGCTGGCGTTGCCCGTCTTACATAAAAGACCCCGCGACTCCTGTCTTTGCCGATGCACCACTTACCCTCTGCAACAACCCTATCATAATCCTCATCATCTAAGAGGACATGATGTGTGCCATGTGTCTTTGACTCAATTGTTAATGTTTTCATTTTATGTCTCGGCATAAAAAAATGCCCCACCCTACCGAAGCAGAGTGGGGCACATTCTGTTTAAAGGTTGCGGTCAAAAACAAACTGCTCGGAGACATTATCCCATTTGTAAACAGCGTCAGCGTCAGTGCCGTTTTTGATTTGCTCCATCAAAATAACCCCGTCAATAAGACCTACGCCAAGAGGAATGTACATGTTCTTGTTCTCGTTTGCTAGGTCTTCTAGAACAGCCCGTCGATTGGCTTTGATTGTCTCAGAAGTGGTGCTGTCCGTAATCTGAACATGGGTAGCCAAGCGAAGCTTGAAGGTCTGCCCTGGACAGTTTTCACGAGCGCGCCAAAAGTGCTTACGGAAGTTGCCAACAGTGTTCTGATACATTTGAGTGTTACCTTGCAGGTAGTTACAACCATCTGCCTCTGGCGTAGCTGTGTGCTTACTGGAACTAGCGTAGCCCCAAGCCTTCCGCTGTGCTTGTTTCATGTCTGAGGCTTTTGGCTTAATGAAACTTGAAATCTTCTTTGTTCCCAACTTCTTGACAAAGTTCTTTGCTTTACGCTGGGTATAACCAAAGTGATGCTCAAGATAAGCTTGTTGTTTTGCTTCCTTTTGTGAATCACTCAAGTTTCTAAACGCTCCCATCTCTTCTTTATCTTGCAAAAACTTTTTTGCGTCCTCGGCGTTGTGATTGCAACTTTCGGGGTGGTTGTTGTCATCGGCAAGGAAGTTATGTAGGTCTTCATCGTTCTTGAAATCAACAACGCAAACCGGAGCCATACAAGGCGTATCAGGGTCTTTCTCAGTTGGTTTGTTAAGTTCGTACCAAACTGATAGACGGTGGTGTCCACCAAGCAAGTCAAACACCTTTGTCTTTGAGTTGTATCGAACAGTTGGAACGCGCAATAACCCATCCTTCTTAATCTGGGCTGTCAACTTAATAATTTTGGCATCAACTGTGTCACGCACACGAGTCTGAAAGGGTCGCCCTTTGGAGCTAATGTCCTGATAGTCAACAACAATGCAATCGGCAGAAACCGTACCGTTGTTGTGCTTAATGTCGCTCATTAGTTTGACCGTCTCAAAGCTATCGAGTGAACAAACATCGTAGGTTTTATTAAAGGTGACTTGGTTCTTAGTTTTCTTCAAGTCTGAAAGGTTAATCATCATTTCTCCTTTGGGCTTTGCCCTTTTATTTGTTATGTCTCGTATTGTACTAAAATTTCAAGGACTTGTCAATTACTTTCGTTCCCACATGTCCATACAACGGTCATAGCGCTCCTTGAACTCAAGGCTTGCTTTACTACCCAACTCGTTAGTGTGAGTCTGAGCCAAACAGATAGCAGCACGCTTATCATGCTGACCGTCAGTTGCTCCCATAGATACTGAGAGTCCTAGAAGAAACCCTCCAATAGAGCAACCTACAAAAAAGATAGCATCATTCATTTCTTTCCTCCATTCTTGTAAAAAATAGTAGTGGCAACCTCACCTACAATGAACCCTGCCACGAAACTAAAAACTAGAACTACTAGCATTTATTTTTCCTCTCTCCAAGTTTCTCGATAACTCCGTCCAAGAACTCGATGAAGCCATCAACCTGATGGGGGAGCACACCCTTGCCAACCTTGACTGTGTTAGTGTCAAAGGGCATACCACCGAGCACACAACTTTGAACACGGTAGTTCTGGTGTCCTACCGAGTTAGCGGCATCCTTGCCCACACCCATCCAAGAAATGTCTGGCATAGAAACCCAGCCTCGCTCTCCGTTATCGTTGAGCGACTTAACAGACACAGTGTGAGCCAACCAGTAAAGCCAACGGTTTGTCCAACGAGTGTCTTGCAGAAACTTCTTGCTGGGGAGTCTGTCTCCAAGGTTGAGGTTCGCGTAGAACCCAAGAACAACTGCGCGCTCTGGATAGTTTGGATGATGCCACTCATCTTTGGTTGTCTTTTTGACAGTTGAGCCCTTGCCAATCTGGTTTCCAATAAGAAGCTCAATAATTTTGTGGCAACGAGTCTCTACCGCAGGGAGCTTGGTAATAACTTGTTTTTTGTGCTCGCAAGAACGAGCGTTGTGTCCTTTGCCACCGCACCAGCCACAGTGAACGGCTTTTCGGTGGTTCATTTGGCGCTGCTCTTGTTTAGCCCACTCAGCACCAGAGTCGGCGGCTGAGTCGATGTATTCTCGACGCGAAGGACAACTGCGTTTGTTGTGTCCGTCTTCTCCACACCAAGAGCATCTAACCGTCCCTGACCAACTCATTTCCTCTCCTTTTCTTCATCTCTCAACTACAATATAGGACGGAAATGTCCGTTGTCAAGGGGTAAAATCAAACTTTTTTTATTTCTTTTTCCCAATATTCTGGTGTGCAGAGGTCTAGCGACTCTGAGCACAGGTCATCGCTAACGGGTCCGGTCTGCCAATAGACTGAGTAAAAGTAGTCGTCTCCAACACCACCGGGCTTAGGCTCTCGTTTATAGACAACGCCGTAGTCGCCATCCCAAACACTTCTTACCAACTGTCCAACTTCAAAAACTTCTCTCATTTGACACACTCACCAGTAATAATCTTCAAACCTTTCTTGTGGAGCATAACGTTTTCTGCTGTCATGCCCTTGCCAAGTTCAAGGTTGATTTTGACCGGACAAGGCACGCCAGTTGTTGGACCAGCCTCGATAAAGGAGTAGCCACACCCAATAGAGTTGTTAAGAACCTCAAAGCTGGTGTGGGGCATATTGACCCACGTCTTTTCACCAGTGGGCTGGACGCCGGTTAGGTGAAAACTTTCAAGGAGGCTTTGAACGTAGCCAATGAAAGGATAGCGCTCATCGTTACCTGTGTCGTTCAACCAGCGGAACAGATAGGAACTAAACTTGACATTGAAGTTACCAACAATACCTGTCGCCAAGTAGATGTTGCCACCATCCCAATGTTGGCGTTTGAGCATCGTGCCCCTACCAACCTTGGCTCCCCAAGTTTGCAGAACAAACTTTTCTAGCAAGCGTTTCAGTTCAGGCAACTCACCTTCGGCGCGTTTCTTGACAGGGCAAGTGCGAGCGTTGTGCCCTTGCTCCCCACACCACCCACAGGTGACTTTCTTTTTGCTGTTCATCTGGCGAAGCAAGTAATCGTCACCTGCCTCCGCACGCTCCTCAGCCAACTTGCGGCGTTGAGGGCATGAACGCTTGTTGTGTCCTTTTTGGTAGCACCACCCGCATCTCACAGTTCCGTTGTAGCTCATCTCGTTTCCTCCATCTCTCAATAACAAGATAGGATGAAATACGCTCTTGTCAAGGGGAAATCGGAAAATAAATTACTTTTTTTGAAGAAATTTTTTCTTCTAGTTCTCGGGCATAGAAAACATCTGGATAACCGTTTGAAGCCCAGACAACATTGACGATAGTTTTGTTGTCTATCTTCTGAACCTTCGTGACGACACAAGTGTCTTCAACCAGAAGCCGGTCTCCGTAGCCCTCGTAGTAATGGAACTTGAACGAGTCTCCCTTAGAAAATGCCATCTGGTACCTTCCCTTCTTTTGACTTGACCGTCACCGCTCCAACGCGGTCATCGTAAGCCACTTCAAGCATTCCCAACTTGTAGAGGTTGAGAACCGCTGACATGGACTCATAAATGTCGTCGCCCACAAGTCCTTCATTTGAAGCATTCAAAAGATACTCTGTGGAAATAAGCCCTTCACAAGTTTTTAGTTGGTCTTGATACATCTCTTCTCCTTCTTTATCGGGCATAAACAATGCCGTATGCAGTGCAAGTGTTGATGCGGTCCTCATCGGTGAGGTAGCCACGCACAGCAGTTTTTGTTTTGGTCTGTGGCGCTTTCCAAGTCGCAGCCTTCAAGATGGCTCCATCGTCCTTGCGAACAAAGCCAAAGACAGAAGTGGAACGACCAGAGGTAGTCCAGATTCGCCAATACTTGCGACCGTTATCAACTCCAATTTCTGGAAGTTCAAGAGATGGGAAACGCTCCTTGTAGTGGTTATGAACCAGCGTCTCAATCTCGCTAACGAAGCCATCAAGTTGTTTTTGTAGATAATGCATTCTTTTCTCCTTTATACCAACTCTTCTCGCAACCATTTTGCCTTTTCTGTTGCGCTATGAACCTTTTCCAAGAACTTGTCGTTCTCGCTCTCACTGTACTTTACAAGTTCTGTTCGCTTGACCTTTGTGGCTTCCACAGGCTGATAACTGGGAGCGACCATTGTTGTCCGAACGTAGCCCCAATGACGAAGCAAAGTTTCAACCTTCTCGCGAAGTTGAATGGAGCGAACGCTATCCAGAACTTCTTTCTTTTTGTCCTCATCAATGTGCGGAGCCCAAGCGGTTACCTTCTCGCCGTTGGGCAGAGCAACACGCAACTTGGGCTCGTCGCCCAAGAAGGAAACATAGGTGTGGTCAAAGCCGTCGCAAACAAGACCAACAACAACGCCTGTCTGCCAATCGTTCCAGCCGGTCTCAGTGCGAACCACAGCACCACGACCGATGCCAAGTTTGCCACAGAGTTGAGACAGTGTTTTGGCTGACTCGTTGTCCCAGACTTGTAGGGCTGCTTTCTGTTTGGTCTTGACTTCGCAAGTGCGCTTGTTGTGTCCGCGCTCACCGCAGAAAGAGCACTTTGTTGTCTTGCGGTCTTCAATCTCCATGGAGATGAAGGGGTGGTGAGAGTTTTTTTCCAAGTACCTTTTGTACCTCGCGCAAGTGCGTTTGTTGTGCCCTTCTTCGGCACACCAGCCACACCTCACTGTTCCGTTGTAACTCACCTCAGCACCTCCATCTCTCAATAACAGTATAGGACGCTAGAGGCGAATGTCAAGGGTCAAAGTCGGTAAATTCGCTTTTATTTACTAAAAAAAGGCGCAATAGGACATAACCTGTCGCACCCAAAAGAGTTAGGCTGAACAGAGCCCCAAGCCCAAACATTATCCATTTCATTTTATCCTCTGCGTAAGAATTCTATAGCGATGATGTCAACTCCATCACACCCTAGTATCTTAGCAAAGTTTACATTATCTGTCAACAAAAATAGCACTTTCTGTCCAGCGTAAGGGTGGCGTTCATACTCGCCTGTGACGCTCATTGTTAGCCACGGTGGGTCAAGTCTTTCTGCCCAAGGAACAACGGTCAGAAGTTCTCCTTTCTCAAACTCTGTGTCAAGATAGGGCTGCTCTATCAATTTTTCTTTTGACCTTTCTTGGAACGGGTGCGTTGGTTTTTACAAAACTGTTTCATTGTAAAACCTTTTGGATTATCACACTTTGCTTTGCGCCTTTTTCTTTCTTTCTCGGACCATTCCTCTTCAAGAGGATAAACCGAGTCGTCAAGCATTGGCTCACGGTAGGGTGGTGGAAACTTTAGTTTTTTTTTACTTTCTCGACAACACGCCGAGCAACTTCTTTCACGAGTTTCTTTTCTGCCTCGGTAAGTTCTGCACCGGCTTCTTTTGCTGTCGCAATAATGTCTGCGGCGGTTCTTGCCTCTTCACCCTTGGCTTTGCCACGGGCGGCTTTACCAACTCTACCAGCGAGCGCGAGCAGGGACTTCTCTAAGTCTGCTTCATCTGTTATCTCTGCAATTCTATCGACCGCTTTTTTGACAGCGGCGTTTTCAAGGGCGATTGGAGCGTCGATGGCAACTGTGTAAAAGTCTGTTAGTTCGTTGCCGAGGATACCCTTTGACATTTTTAGAAGAGCCTTCATGCCTTCGTAGAGGTCTTTGCCAACGGGGTTTGGAACGTCTTTTGGTGTAAGGAAGTCGCCTACTTCTTTTTTGAGGTTGGCAATAACTGTGTCCATTTGTTCAATAGAAACATTTACATCGCCCTTCACATCTAATACTTTTGAACGGGCGTAGGCAATCAACTCGC
>Ga0222718_10002302_pt1 | contig 17296 bp, 19 predicted proteins | sample C33_27DmetaG_FD_165045 | JGI IMG/M metagenome (GOLD analysis project Ga0222718, IMG submission 165045) | Estuarine water microbial communities from San Francisco Bay, California, United States - C33_27D | ecosystem: Environmental > Aquatic > Marine > Unclassified | place: USA: California... | reverse complement strand
TTGAAATTATTTGGTAAAAATAATGGTGATAAAAAAGATGAAAATATCCACCAATTACCAATAAGTGATATAGAATATAATTATTTCGGGGATTTATTTCTTTGTTTAATAGATAATGAGAAATATTCTTCATTAGATGTTGAAATTTTTGAAAATATTTATAACGCATTATATCTAAATTTTATGGATAATGATGAAGAAACTGAAGAAGAAGAAGAAGAAGAAAATATTTTTAGTGACGATAATGTAGTTAGTGAAGATGAAGATGAAGATGAAGAATTTAATATAGATAATTATGGAGATAATAGTGATTCATCTGGAAATGAATCCGACGAAGAAGTAAAGAAACCTGTTAAAAAAACAAAGAAAAAAAAATTAATTAAAACAAAAGAAGTAGATAATAAAGATATTATATATGAAGAAAAAGAGGTTACTGAATTAAAAAATATTACTAGGATAAAAACATTAGAAATTTTCTTATCCCTATTAGAAAATAAAGAAGACTATTTTAGAGATTTAGAAAGAAACTTATTTAACTATACTATAAAAACTTGTATTGAAAAAAATATAGTTCCAAGTTGGAATTCAATCTTTACACAAGTCTATATAAATAAAGCACGTTCGTTATATACAAATTTGTCACCAGATAGTTATGTTAAAAATAAACGTTTATTCACAAGACTTAAAAAAAATGAATTTACACCTGAAAAACTAGTTAATATGTCTTATCAAGAACTATTCCCAGAAAACTGGAAAGAATTAATTGACGAGAAATATAGAAGAGATAAAGTATTATTTGAAACTAAAAAAGAAGCAATGACAGACCAATTTCAATGTAAAAAATGTAAGAGTAGAGAAACTTGCTATTATGAAGTTCAAACTCGTAGTGCGGATGAACCTATGACTATCTTTATTACTTGCTTAAATTGTGGAAATAGATGGAAAAATTAAAATTATTAAATTCTTATATTAAAATTTTTTAATTATTATAAATTGACAAATCCTCTATTTTCCAATATTCAAATTTATCAATACCTATTTCTCTTTTTATAATAAAAGGAGTTTTTCTTTGTCTTAATTCTTCCTTAGCGATAAGAATAACATTATCTAAATCTTCGGTTACTTCTATTAATGATTCTGTACCCATTGCGAGTTGTTGGGCTCTCATACCTAATATTTTAGCATACTCATATTTTGTAAGAATTGGATCGGAAATATTTTTACTTATATCATAATTTTTATATAAATCCATATAATTTTCTGAATTTATAATTTCACTTTTTGTATCAGTCATATTATATTATAATATTTATTTTTTTAAACAGAATTAATCAATTTTATATTTAAATATAAATATATAATTAAAAAATTTATAAATTATAAGGTGGTTCTCATTAGAACTCGGTGCTCATTCTAATTTCTCATTAGAACTCGTTGCTCATTCTAATTTCTCATTAGAACTCGGTTTCTCATTCTAATTTCTCATTAGAACTCGTTGCTCATTCTAATTTCTCATTAGAACTCGGTTTCTCATTCTAATTTCTCATTAGAACTCGTCCACTTCTGCTTACATACACAGCAACAATAAATAAACTTCATTTCATCTCTATTATATTTTATGTATTTAATTTTCTTAGGTACCCCTTCATTAGTAGGACATTTAACATTAACACATTTAATATTAGTAATTGTGGGTAATGTTGGATCTTCGTAAATATTATCATTAACAAAAGTTTTATACGAATATGTATTTGTATTATAATTCTGTTTATATACACACTCTTTATTGTTCCCTTCTAAATTTTCTAATTCATATTCTTCCAAACATAATTTACAATAATATTTTAACTTCTCTTTCTCATCTATTTTAATATATAACATATTGTTATCATTTGTACAAAAAAACATCTTTTAAATTAGTATAATATTTATTTTTTAAAATAAAAAAATCAATTTTATATATTTATAATTAATTATATATAAATTTTTATTTACCAAATATAATATCATATTCCGAATAAAGCAATTCTATTTTTTCTCTAATAGTATGATAATCACACTCTAGTATTTGCATACTATATATACCACTCTTTATCTTCTTTTTATGTAATTTATGGTGATTACCTAATGTTTTATGATATTTACTAATATTTTTAACAAAATAATTTAACATTATATCTTTAAAATCTTCATACCCTTCCGGAGTTTCATTTATAGCCTTTAATACAGAAGTCTCTAAATTATGATATGTTATCACATTATTAAACTCCTTTGATTTCTGCCCTGTTTCCGTTTCCCATCCGGGTTCATTCTGTATGGGGTGTTCATTCATTATTGACTGAATTGATAATAATACAGACGATAACGTTTGGACGCTCGTCCAACCTGGACCGTGCCAAGTATTTAATATGGATAAACATACCTTACCACATTTATATAGATTTGGATGAAATCTAACATTTCCGTTTAAATTTATAAATTTTACTTTAGGGGGATTAATAGGATAATCCTTGGGTATTTCTAAATGAAAAAAATAGAAACCGTGAGCATACGGCGAATCTTCTGGTCCTATAATTAATGCCTTAATTTTAAATATATCTTCTTCATCTATAGAAACGTGAATATTTTGTTCTTCTAAATTATTACGTCTAATATTCTTTATATCAGCAGTTATGCGTTTAACAGCTAAATTACTCATTATTACAAAATTGTTTTTTAGTTCTTAAATTACTTAAAAAAAAATTATTCAATTTTTGGGGAATTATTAAATAAAATATGTTTAATATTCGCGATATGAATATTAAAGAGTTTATAATCAAAAACTTTAATGCTTAAAAATATATTCAAAAAAAATAATTTAAAAAAAATTGAATTAATTTAAATAAAATTTTTCTGTGAATATATATAAATCGAAAATGGCAAAAAATCTAAAATTTAAAACTGTTGATGAATTTTTAAACAATAGAAAAATCACCGATAAATTAGATAAAAATATTTCCCACACTTCATTGGGAGACCATAAACAAAACATTTTTCCAGGTAAATACAATATTAAACCAGAAGAAAAAGAATTCTTCTTAGATTTATATACAAAATGGATTTTTAAATATGAAGAATCATTACATCTTACTGAAGCACATGACCCTGAAAAATGTCCTGTGTTGATAGATTTAGATTTCCGTTATGAAAATACAGGTTCGATAGAAAGAACTTATAAAGAAGAAGATATTCAGTTTTTTATAGAGAAATATTTTGATATTTTAGGAAATTACCTTAAATTTGAAGATAACCAAAGGGAAACCTTTATTCTAGAAAAACCTTCTCCTGTCGGACACCCTAAGGATAAAAATATTATGAAGGATGGGGTCCATATTATTATACCATATATAGTTTCCAATTATAACGTCTTACACCTTGTAAGAAATGATATTATAAAAGATAAAGAAATAGAGAAAAGGTTTAAAGACCTTAAATTCACTAATCCTATCGACGATATTGTAGATAAAGCAGTTATTGAAAAGAATAACTGGTTTATGTATGGTAGTTGTAAACCTGGTAAAGAACCTTATTTGGTAACTAGTATTATAGATTATCAAAATGGGAAATATATTACAACACAAGGACAAAAAAATTATAAGGACGGAGAATTAGTAAAACTTCTTGGTATCAATGATAATTTAGACGATAATTTATGTTCTTTTAATAAAAGTTCAAAAGATATAACAGAAGCATATGAAAAGGCTTTTGGTAAGGCTAAGTCTAAAACAAATATAAAAGTTAATAAACGTTATATGAAGAAGACTACTGAAAACCTTGAACTTATCAAACAAATAGTAAGTATCTTATCTGCTCAGAGAGCAGAATCATTTGATAGTTGGATAAGAGTTGGTTGGTGTCTTCATAATATAGATTATTCTTTATTAGATTCTTGGATAGAGTTTAGTATGCAATCTCCTAAATTCGAAGACGGTGCATGTGAACAGAAATGGGCAGAAATGAAAGACGAAGGAGGGTTAGAAATAGGAACCTTATATAGATGGGCTAAAATGGACAATGAAGAAGCATATAAACGAATTATGCGGGACGATATTGAAAATTTAATTCGGACAAGTTTAAGTGTTTCACATTATGACATTGCGAAAGTTGTTCATAAACTTTATAAACACGAATTTAAGTGTGTTTCAAGTAGGAACAAGCAATGGTATCAGTTTATAAATCATAGATGGACAGAAATGGATAATTGTACTTCTTTAAGACATAAAATTTCCGAAGAAATTGTCCAAGAATATTGTAATTATGCGGGGAAGTGTAATCAAATTATACAAAACTTAACAGATGAAACACAACAAGAAACCTATATTAAAAGAGGTAAAAAAGCATTTGAAATTTCTGGTAAATTAAAAAATATGCCTTTTGTTGATAATATTATTAGAGCTTGTTCTGTTTTATTTCACGATAAAAAATTCTTTGAAAAACTAGACAGTGACGTCAATTTAATTGGTTTTGAAAATGGAGTGTATGATTTAGAAAATGAAGAATTCAGAGAAGGATATCCAGACGATTATGTATCCTTCAGCACCGGTATTGATTATGAAAACTTTGATAAAGATGAAGAAATAATCCAACAAGTTCACGAATTTATAGGTCAAGTTCTTCCTATTCCTGCGGTTAAAGAATATGTTCTCAAAGTTATGGGTTCTATTCTGAGTGGGAAGACTGGGGAGGAAAAGTTCCATATTTGGACTGGTTGTCACGCCAAAGATACTAAAATAATGACATCAAATGGGTTACATAAAAAAGTACAAGATATAGAAGAAGGTGACTATTTAATGGGTCCTGATTCTAAACCACGAAAAGTATTAAATCTTGTTAGAGGTAAATCAAATATGTATGAAATTACACCATCTAAAGGAGATAAGTTTATTGTTAATGAAGGTCATATTATGGTTCTCGAAAACAAAAGTGGTGATATTATTGAAATTGAAGTAAATAAATATATTAAAAATAAAATAGAAAAACAAGAATATTATTTAATAAAAAAAACAAAAGACTTTAAAAATAGAGAATTATTAAGTTTTAAAATAAATAAAGTAAAAGAAGATGATTATTATGGCTTTAGATTAGATAAAGACCATCTTTATTTAACAGAAGACTTTATAGTACATCATAATTGTGGGGGTAACGGAAAGAGTAAATTAATTGAACTCTTCGAAAAAGCTTTCGGTGATTATTGTGGTAAAATGTCAGTTACTTTAATTACTCAAAAGAGAGCAGCTTCAAATAGTTGTAATCCAGAGTTAATAGCAAATAAAGGGAAACGATTCGTTACTCTTCAAGAACCCGACGATGATGAAAAAATTCATACCGGTTCAATGAAAGAATTAACAGGTGGAGATAAAATACAAGCAAGAGGTCTCTTTAAAGACCCAATTGAGTTTAAACCACAATGGAAAATTGTTCTAACTTCGAATGTTTTACCACAAGTTAATGCGAATGATAGGGGTACTTGGAGAAGAATTAGAGTTACAGAATATGTGTCTAGGTTTATGGAACCTTCAGAAATTGATCCGGAAATTCCATATCAGTTTCCCATTGATTATGATTTATCAACTAAATTAGAACAATGGCCCGAAGCATTTATGTGGATTCTTATTCAAGAATACCATAAATATGTTAAAGAAGGACTTAAGGAACCTGACGAAGTTCTTAAGAATACAAAGGCATATCAAGAAGAGAGTGATATATTCCTTCAATTCATTGAAGATAATATAACTACTTCGCTAACAGAAAAACTTTCAGTTACGGAAGTTAATAATGTATTTAAAATGTGGTTTCAAAATTCAGGTAATGGTGGGAAAATGCCCAAAATGGGAGATTTACATAATAGTATTACTATGAAATACGGACCTGTTAAAGGACAAAAATGGTCTGGTATTACTATTGGTCATCCAGACCAAATGGAACCTGATTCAGAAGAAGAAGATTAAAGGAGTTTATAAAATAGTAAAATAAATAGTAGTAAAACTAATATTAAATGAGTATAAAATGTTATATTATATAATTTATCTATCCAATATTTATGGAATTCTATTTTTTTTTTTATTAATTGTCTTGCTTTTTTTATGGTTTGATTAGTTGCGTCTTTATCTATAAGTAAATCTCTTTTTGTCATTAATTTATTTACTTTGTTATTTATTTGATTATATTCAAAGAGTTTTTTCATTTCATCTTCAGTTATTTGGGTTGTCATATTTATTATATATTAATATTTTTAATTCACAAAGTAATTCATATTATCTAAATAATTTCTTGTTACTACACCATTAAAACTATCCCCATAATCTACACTCCCTTTTAAATAATTATCCCTATATAATTTTTTCCAACTTCCTCTTGATTCTTTTAATAATCTTGGAACTAAAGGTTTATTTATTTTATAATGAGTTCCTTCCAATTCGTCATATTTATTTTTATTCACATAGACCTCTTCTTTATTTTCTTTTATATTATCAAATCCTTTATCACTAAATTTCTCTTTAATACCTAATAACTTATCTAAAACAGTTCTATCAACGCATCCCATATAAATTATTATAAATAATAAAATAAAAAATACTACATAGTTTAATGTTTGATTATCCATTTTAGTATTAAACAATATTTTTTTATATAAAAATTAATTATTTATATATAGTAAATGGAAAATAATTGTTTTTCTAATAGTCAATGTTTTTATTATTCATATCTATTTTATTATAGTATTAAAAGAAAATTCTTTAAAATAAAAAGAAATCTTTATCAATATATATGTCCTATAAATAATGATTTAGACACTAATTTAGAAAATAATTATGAATTACAAGAAATTGTTATTATTAATAATGATAATACAAAAGAAAACCTTTCTAAAAAAAAATCCAATTCCTCACAAGAAGAAATAATATATGAAAGAAATGAAAAAACTCCTATTGTCACCAAACAACCTCAAACACAAATAGATAATAGTAATGAATTAGAAAAACTTAAATTAAAAAGACGCAACTCTATGAAAATAAGAAATAATAAAAAAGAAATAAATATAGAAAAAAAAAATAAAATTAAACCTATAAGTGTTAATGAAACAATATATGAAAATGAAGTTAGTTATACAGAAGATAAAGAAGAAGATAAAGAAGAAGAACCGCGACTTAGAAAATTAGTAAAAAAGAAAAATAAAAAAACTGGTATTTCAAGTAGTGACGAAGAAGAATGGGATATTATATAAATAATTTTATAGAATTAATTTTATAACTAATAATTAATATGGGAAAATATAAAATACATTTTTTGATATTAATTCTTATTATAATTCTTTTTTTACTTATTAAAAAACATAAATTTATCCAAAATATAAATATTAATGATATAAATGATGATATAAATGATAATATAAATATTAATGATATAAATGATAATATAAATGTAAATGTAAATAATAAAAATAATATTATAGAACCTTTTATTGATGGTAATTTTAAATTATGTAAAGAAGGGGATTGTGAATGTTTAAAATTAAATAGGGCTCCTGACGGAACTTGTGTTAAATATAAAATTGCGAAAAAACCTAGTACTCCAGAATATAAAGATAAAAAATTATATATGGATCACGTAGTAAGGAATAATCTATATCCTTTAAAAAGAAATTTAGATATATTAATATTTGTAGGAAGAAGAATGAAAGATATAAAAAAAAGATTTAGAAAATCTCCTCCTTCAATGCTAAGTAATTTACAAAATATAGAAAAGAATAAACATAGTATGGATCCAAAAACCCAATCTCTATTTTTAGTTTTTAATAAAGCAAATAGAATTCTTAAATATTTTAATGAAGGAGACGAACCTTATATGAAATATTTAGTAATAGATGTAGAACACGGAGGCGAAAGTAGAGAAGTACTAAATTCATATGGCATAAGTGATAAAATAACTCCTGTAATTTATTTAATAAATGAAGCAAATAAGGAGAAAAAATATTTTAAATGCGACCCTATGGAAGATAAATGTTATTTATTAAAAGAGTTAATGATATTTATTGCGAATGGTGATTTAGGTTTGATATCATATTTGAATCATTTACACGATCCATTCAGTGGTATAGAATTTAGGCACGATTCTAGAAAGAACGAATGGTATCCTAAAAATCCAGGGTTAAAAGTTCACGAAGAAGGAACAGAAATGTGTAAATTGATAGATTATAGAGATTTACCAAATGATGTAATGGAAAAAGCAATAAAAATGTAAACTATTTTTTATTTTAATTTTCTAATGAAATATTAATATTATAACACAATGAAAACTAAATATATAATAATTATACTTTTAGTTTTATTTATATTAGTAAATATTTTTAAATATAAAGATAAATTTATTTCTTTTAATACAAATACAGGATTTGATCAGGATTTACAATCTTCTAATAATGAAAATAAAAATAATAAAATTTTTAAAAATATTTTTAAAATAAATACAGAAGAGAAAATCGATAAAGCAGATATCTCAGAACAGGAATTACCTAAATTAATATTTTATTCCTATGAAAAATGCCCTAAATTATATAAACTTTTTAAAGGGTTAAGTTCTAAAGTTGGCGATAATGAGGATGAGCAGATAGAAAATGTTGACGGTTTAAGATTTAGGAATAAAATAAGGTCTGCTTTTTATAATATAGATAGAACAATTAAAATAGAACACCCGTTAATAGAAATAGAAAGGAAATTAATGCCTGTAACTATTGAAGAAAATATACAAACTAAACTAAATATTGATTCAATTAATAATATTACTATAGATATTACTTCATATCAAGTTTACATTGAAAACGAATATTCAGAAGTAGACGATTATCAAGAATTAATAAATAATTGTAATTTAATATCTTTGTATTTGGAAAATAGAATACCTAAAAAAATGAGTGAAAATTTTATTAGATTAAAAGATATTTTAGAAGGGGAACAAGAAAAAGTTAAAGATTTAAGAGATTTAGACCCTAAGGCACTTTTTTTGAAAGATTTGGAAAATCCTAGTAAATTACAAAATACAACTATAGATTTGTCAATCATTAACTTCAATCCAGATATTGAAGATTATGCTACTGCTCAAACATTTTGTGATTCCGCAAGAAAAGCAAGAGACGAAGCAGCAGAAGCAGAAGCAGAAACTATACAAACAGCAGAAGAAATAGAAGCATCACAAGAAGAAGAAGCAGCACAAGAAGAAGAAGTCGAAACACAACTACAAACAGCAATCGGAAAATTAAATTTCAATGAACAAGAACAAGAATACTTGATTAAAATACAAAATAGAATTATTGACTATGAAGATTATAATTATTCTAAATTAGTAAATGATATTATTACTTTAGAAAGTTTAGACCAAAAAAAAAATAAAGATTTTTGTGCTATGTTATTATTATATGTATATTATAATATTAATGTTATAGTACCCGGTTTGTATACAGAAGAACAAATAACTGATGAAATAACGGAAACTATAACTTTATTAGAAGACTATAAAATAGATAATTTAAAACCTGAATATAAAGTAGAAGATAAAATAGTAATAGAAATAGATTCAATTAAAAAAGAATTATCTAAGTTAAAAACAACAGTTGCCCAAGAAGAAGAGTTAATATTAGATAACCCCAATTTTATATTTGAATTAGGAGGTAAAAAAATTAATTATTTTACAGACAATCATATAGAACAAAAACACAAACAAGTTTCTTTTAATGTCAAAACAGATTTCACAGAAGAAGACGTAGTAAATTTTGTTGAATATTGTTTTAATTTATGTTGTTTTGGAGCAATTAATATAGATTTACTTTCCTTCACAGAGAATCACTATCGTGTTCTACCTTGTTTTAATCCAATACATAAAAGTAATACACATTATTATATTCTTCCAGAGAGAATTAGAAAAGTTGCGATGGAAGAAGGAAAAGAATATACTAGGGCAAAATGTAATGGTTGTGCGTCAAATATAATTATATTCTTCGATAAACTACCAGATAAATTTAAATATTATGAAGCAATAAAAGGGGAACCAGATATAGTTAATGGGATAAATGAACCCGAATTCATAAATGACATTTTACAATAATAAAAATATTTTTAATATATAAATTAATGAAAAAAATAAAAGTTTTTTTATTAATCATATTCATTTTACTATTCCTTATAAATAACATTTTTATACCCAAAAAAAATAACTTCGCAAATTTACAAATTCAAACAGAATATGATAAATATACCAAGAATCAAGATACTGCTGTAAGTATATTAAAACCTACTTTGACTTTATATTATGATAGGTATGATGTTAATTCTAAATATTTTTATGACGATACGAGAACTCTACAAATAAAAAATATTTTAATACAACAAAATGATATAGATATTTTAGATAATGAATTTGAATTTTTAAAAAATACATTTAATACAATAATAAAAACAGGTATAGAAGACATCTATAAACACGATAAAGGAAAGGTAGAAAACGGAAACATATTAAATGAAGAAGAAACATTTATAACTGAATATGAAATTAATTGGACAAGACATTTTTGTTTTAGAACAACTACAAATGGAAGACGACATGAAAATCAAGAGGAAACCGACTATATAAAAAAAGAGTATTTAGCAAATAATGATTATTTACTTACGCAATATATCGAAAAGGACTTATATAAATCCCTAAGACTTAGTGAATATGATTTTGAAGAATTTATTACTTTATTTGAAGCAGTTAGAACACATTTAGATACATATGAAGATTTATTTAATAGATATCAAGATGTAAATAGAAGTTATACACATTTTAAATGGCACGACGATGGCAGATTTACATTAAAAGATGATACTGATTTCAAATCAAACCAAGCAGTAACAAACCTAAATAATTATCTTAAAGACAGATATAAAACATTAAGGGAAGGATTAATAAGGAAAAAAAATAGTATGATGGAAAATGTAATTGAAAGAAATAATTTAGGTGTGTGGAACCAAATTAAACTTTTATATGAAACAGAAAGTTTCCCTTATTTAAATCATAAACTACTAACATTAGAAGAGATTTACTGTCAAGATGGCAAAATGCCTACTTGTATTAGTAATGAAATAACAGCATTTAAAAAGAATACTGAAGAAATATATGAAGCAGGGACACCTTCTGGTTCACCTACAGATTCTCCAAAATTATTAGAAGAAGAAATAGTAATTGATAATATGAAAACAAGACAATTCCCTAGAAATGAAGAATTAGTAGATAAATTACCCAAAGTTATTTTCACATATCAAAAATATGAATATGAAGGTCTCATAGATGGTGCGAATACTAAGTTAATAGAATATGACGGTATATATAATATTAATAATCAATTTATAAAAAAGGGTAGAAATAATATCTTAAAATTTTTAGTAGATATGATGGAAGAAAATTTAGAAATAAAACAAGGAGGTGACAAAGAAGGTAAAATACATTTTCATAATGATACTATTAATAATATTATTAATAATGTTGAAAATAAAGAAGAAATACATGAATTTAATAATAAAAATAAAATTAAAAATGAAGGAATGGAAGATATTAAAACTAATCCAAATTTCGATTTAAATTTTGATTATTTAATTAAATGTAATAAATGTTCTGAATTTATAAAAATAAAAAATTAAAAATTTACTTTTTTAATGCTCCCGACGCGACTAATATAATCGCAATTGGAATAGATATACCCATTAAAATTACAGGGTATAATAATAATACTCTTTCTCTCTTTTTAGAACAATCGCATAATCTATTGACTAATTTGGCGAAATAAACGATTATACATACATAATAACCTAATAAATATATTTTAATTAATAAACTAATAAGTCTTCCAAGCATATTTTGCATACATTTCTGTTTTGATAATGGTGTTCCTGTTAATGAAGATAATAATCTAATTAAAATAATAACAGAAACAATTAATGCTGATGGTTTAATAAATTTAACTACCTTAATTTTTTTAGCACAATCGCAATTTTCCTTTTCTAATTTCTCAATATATTTATAAATACCAATATTACAAGCAATAATTATAATCATACAAATAACACTTACGGCTGTTAAACTTTTATTCATATTTTATAATATATAATAAGAAAAAAATTTATTTATTTATTTTTTTATTTATAAATTAATTAATAAATTAATTAATAATTTCTTTAATTTTTCTATATAAATCTTGAATAGAAGAATTATTTTGAATAATACAATCAAAATTTGTATTATCTAATTTATTCTCAGATATATGTTCGTCATTTAACGAATTATTTCTATTTACTTTTATAATATATCCTCCTAAAGATTTAATTATATCATATTCGTGTAAAAATCTAACGTCATTTATAATAACTCTAATATTCGGGTCTTCCCCTAATTTATCCAAATACCAATTTTTAAAAACTTGAACCCATAAACCTCGTTCTTTTTTCCCTTTAAATATTTCTGGAAAATGTTCTGGGAAAATAAATTGTCCGTAATCGTATATTTCCCCATCGTAAATCTATAATATCTTTTTCATTACCATATAATTGTTCTTCTGTAAAACCAAAAATTATTTTAGCTATATCTTTTATTGGATCCGCAAATCCATACTTAATAAATTTGTATTCTTGAATTAAATAATCAGATATAGTATCCTTACCAGAACGCTTTTTACCAGCAATACCAATAATCATATTATATCTGTTTAGATAGAAAAATTTAAATATAAAAAAATTAAAAATAAAATATTAATTAACACCTTGTAATTCATCTAATTTTTTTTGAATATCATCTAAAGAAGGTACATAATTATTACTGCTACTTGGCTCTGGGGAGTTAAAATTCTCAACAGTATCATTTCTTCTTACAAGTTTATCTTTATTTTGGACTACTAAAACAACAACAACAATTAATATAATTACACCAATACACATTTTGGTATTTTTGTTTATTTTCATTTTATATATTAATAAAAAAGAAAATTATTTTAGGATATGTAATTAATTAAATTAAATGAATTGGAAAGTCTATATTATTTATAATAAACAATATTCATATTGTGGTGCAACTCCTGATATAGAAAAAAGAATAAAAAAACATAACCAAGAATTACATGGGGGCGCTAAATATACTAAACTAATTGGACCTAATTGGAATTATATTTGTTATATTGAGGGTTTTAAAACAAAAATAGATGCCTTAAAGTTTGAATGGGCTGTTAAACATTGTGCTCCTAAAAACGCTAAAGGTATTTATAATAGAATAAAAAAATTAGAAAGAGTTTTAAATAAAGAAAAGTGGACTTCAAAAAGTCCAAGTTCAATTAATTATAATCTAAAATTAATATGGTGTGATATTACATTTATACCAGAGGAATTTGATATACCAATATATATTGAACAAGATATAATGGAGTAAATTTAACTTAAATTTACTAAATTTAGGTTAATTCCTATATTTTTTATAATATTAATAATAATGGAAAAAAATAATTTAGGGCAAATAATACATAAAACATTACAACAGTTTTATCCTAATACACAATTACCTATAAAGTCATATGAAATTCAAGATATTTTAGACAAAGCCAAAATAGATAAAAGGAATAGTAATAAAGAAGAAATATCTAAAATAATTAAAATTCTAAAACATCATATAGAAATTGCTAAACAAAATAAAATTCAAAAAGTAGAACCTCAAGAATATAAACCTTTATTTACTAATATGGAAAATGAAAATAGTTATTTAGATAAAATGCGGGACGATTTAGCAGATAATCTAAAAAAATTAGAAGAAGAACAAACAAGAAAAGTTGAAACAGAAAAATTTAATGAGTCATTGGTAGTTAAAAATTTTATAAATGAAGAACAAAAGGAATTTGAATATAATATTATAATTGATAGTAAAGATAGAGATTATGACTTATATAATTCTTCTGCTAATTTTTCTATCTCATTGGGTGTTAATAACTATGGAAATGACAAGAAAGGACTTATAAATAGAAATTTTGAGGAAGTCGTTTCTATTGAATTAACAGAATTATTTTTAAAACAGACAAGAGGAGTAACAGGAGCCAGTGATAATACTACAACACCCAGTTATTTATTATTACAAATAGAAGAATTGGGGTCTAGATATGAGGGGACAAATGATATGTTAAATAAAACATTTGCGAGATTATATGATTTTGAAGATTTAGCTTTAAGTGGAAGCGTTACTTTCAGAGAATATCAATGTAATAATTTTATTAAAGTATTTAATCCTAGAAGAAATCTTAATAAACTTAGTATTAAATTATTAAATCCAGACGGAACTGCTTATAGTTTAGGTGATAATGATAAAGATCAAACAGATACAATGTTATCATTGGGTTTTAAGATAGTTGTATTACAAAAAACATTAGTAACTAATTACATAGATAAGACTAATTAATATTTATTTTTATAATTATATAAATATTTTCTTTACTTTTTTTTCGAATGTTTTTTTATTCATATCCCCCATTTGTATAACCACCATTTTATTATAATCAAAAATGAAATGTACTAAATCATAAATATCTTCAGTAGTACATTTCATATATTCTTTTTTTGTTTCTTCATATGTTAATACATTATCTTCATTAAATAAATATTGTTCTCCGTAAAAATGACATATTTCAGAGGTATCTTCTCTTTGTAAATCTAAATTAAAAATTACATTTTTTTGAAACATTTTAAATTCTTCTTCCTTAATTTTTTTTTTTTTAAGTAGTTCTAATATTTTATATACCAGTTCTAAAGATTTATATACATTCCTTTTCTCTAAAGAATAAACAATTTGGAAAATACCACCTTCCTCAAATAATTCATATGAAGCGTCGGTATCATAAACTAAAGGATTTTTCTCTCGAAGTTCTAACCATAATTTTGATGTAAGAAATCCATCCAAATAAGCAATAAGTATTTCTAAACAATATTTTCTCTTATCATAATAATTAAATAATGGGAAAGCAATACCTAATGTAATCTGGAAATTTTCTCTATAATCACTTATAACTCTCATTTTTTTAGAATAACAACATAATTCATAATTATGATTTACGGATTTACTATTCATTTCAAAATTTAATAGTTTAGGTAATTTTGTTTCTAAACTTTTTTCAAAATTACCAGATATTACTAATATACAATTAGAAGGTATATAATATTTTTTATAGAATTTCATTATATCCTTCCTTCCCATATTATTTATAATATCTCTTTCCCCTATAATATAATGTTCTAAATTAGTTCCTTTAAAAATATGAGAAGGTAATAAATCGTCTATGAATTCTTCTGAATCGTCAAATGATTTATTCATTTCCTCTATTACTACGTCTTTTTCCTTTTCTAATTCTGTATTATTTAATATAGAAAAGAATACCATTTCTTTTAATAATTCAATACCTTCTTCAGTATTTATGGAAGGTAGTTTGAGAAAATAACAGGTAAAATTTTTACCTGTGGACGCATTAGTAGTAGCAGATAAACTATCTATTTTTCTATTTAATTCTAAGTTAGTTCTATATTTTTTAGTTCCTTTAAATAAAATATGCTCTAAAAAATGTGCCATTCCATATTCTTCTTTTTTTTCGTGTTTTGAACCTACCCTTACAAATATAAATATAGAACAACTTTTAAAAGTATTGTCATTATTTAAAACATATTTTAATCCATTATTTAATTTTCCTTGTGTTATATTTTTAAAATTATTATTATTTAAAACATATCTTAAACCATTGTTCATTTTGTTATTCGTTATATTATTTTTTTTGGACATACTATTTATATTATTTAAATAAAAAAATTACATATAATATAATGGATATAGATAATATCACAAATAAAGAAAATAAAGAAAATAAAGAAAATAAAGAAATAGATGAATGTCATATATGTTTAGAATTATTAGAAGGAGAAGTAGTGGAATTAAGTTGTAGTCATATTTTTCATTATGACTGTATTAAAAATTGGATTAATAAAAATAAAAAAAATAATAAAGTATGTTGTATATGTGAAAATGATACTGAAATAATAAACATATTTTATAATATGTCACAACCTATTAAAAATATACCTACACAAAATGATATATCCTATAATAATTATGAAATAACTAATTCATATCAACAATCACCTGATTTATACGAACGACACCCGTCTAATAGAATTATAATAGAACGGGAAATTATGGAATCAAATTTATGGAGTTGTTGTAATATTCTTTAAGGTTTATAACTAATACACTGTTTTTCACTTAATATTTGTGGCTCATTTTTAATCTTCTCTAATATTTGGTCCTCCTCCGCAGAAAATAGAGCTGCCGATCTACCGTATATATCATCCCCACATTCTCCCTTATCTCCTTCTTTATGTTCTTTTTCCCTACCCTTCTTAATTTCAACTTCGCTAGGTTTATTAAAATCGTATTTATCAAAGTAAATATTATTTCTATTAACTCTATCTAATACTATAACTTTAATAAGATAAAATACATATACTGTAATAATGGATATACAAATTATTAATGTAATTGATGTATTAAATACGTCAAAATATCTTAATGTTAAAATTATTAAACATATTGCCAAAGCAATTATAAATATATATAATAATTGTATGTTTTCCTTATTAAGAGATATAATATAATCACCGTAACCATATCTTCTTTCGAGTGTTAAGTTTTTAGTCATTAGATTTCCCACAGTTCCTTTATACTCATTTGTTGGACATATTTCAAAATCACCTATATTATCTAACATTTTTTGGTGTTCATTATAAATATCACTTATAATATCCCATGCTTCTTCTCTTTTTTTCACTTCTTCATTAATTTTATCTCTTACATTATTTACTATTTTTTGATTAGGATAATTACCCCCTTCTTGTTTTTCCCCTATATCTATCCACAAATCATCTCTTTCTTTTAATTTTTTTAATAAATCCTCAATTTCATATGAAAGTAGTTTATATCTTTCTTGTGATGTTGTTATATCTGTCATTTATATATATATAATTAAAATATAATTTATTTTATGAAACAATTATTTCTTTTTAATTATAAAATAAATAATTAATATATTAACAATAAACAAAACACCACATATTACATATAAAAGATTAATAATATTACCTGTTATTTCTTTTTTTTCATTTATATTTTTTAATTTTTTATTTAATGTAATTGTTTCCTTTTGTTTTTTTTTTTTTGA
>Ga0222718_10002298_pt1 | contig 17317 bp, 13 predicted proteins | sample C33_27DmetaG_FD_165045 | JGI IMG/M metagenome (GOLD analysis project Ga0222718, IMG submission 165045) | Estuarine water microbial communities from San Francisco Bay, California, United States - C33_27D | ecosystem: Environmental > Aquatic > Marine > Unclassified | place: USA: California... | reverse complement strand
TATCATGGCAGTGATGAAGCAGGCATTAAGGCAAGATTTTGGCTGAGCGAGATTAGAAAACATGCCAGCACACGCAGATTAGAAATACAAGATAAAAGGCAAGAAAGAAAAGAATCCAGAAAAGGCAAGGTTGGTCGACCATCGAAAGTAAGTAAGAGCGATGGAGAAAACAAGTTGGACATTTGAAGGCAACACTATTGATAGTATTCCTGATGAATATGAAGGCTTTGTATATCTTATTACCAATAAAACCAACAATAAAAAATACATAGGCAAGAAATTAGCCAAATTTAAAACCACCAAGCCACCACTCAAAGGCAAGAAAAACAAAAGGCGCGGATATAAAGAATCAGACTGGCAGGACTATTGGGGGAGTTCCGATAGGCTACAGGCTGACGTTGAAGCACTGGGTCCACAAAACTTTACTAGAGAAATACTTTTTATGTGCACCGGTAGGGGAGAAATGTCCTATCTTGAAGCACGAGAGCAGTTTGACAGAAGAGTTTTGGAATCAGACGATTACTACAACGGTATCATTAATGTTAGAGTAGGCGGTTCAGACAAATTGCGCAAGGCACTCCTAGAACGACACATCAAAACGAAGGCTTAACTTAATTTACATAGCAACACTGTTTGGTCGAGGCTGCTCGACCCATCTTGAGGATATGTGCGATACCATATTCAGATACTGGTGCGTTGCAAGGAAAATGCTAACTTAGGCATAAAAGATGTGTGCTCTGTGAAAAAGACACAACACACAGGCAAGTGATTTCGACTGTTTGGGATCAACTGCCTTCCGCGGATATTGCGAATGCTGAAGTAGGGGGTTGACGGTCTGCCGCCTCCGTGTAATTTATTACAATCTTCTTAAACAGAGTGGTGATGCTAACTCACATGAAGCTCAACAAACCAATTCGCCCGGCAACGGGCGAATTGTGGCTCTACTATCTACATGATGCTAACAAAATTACTTCGTAATTGTTGTAATTACATATATAATGTAAGAAAGAAAAAATGCGTTGAGCTTTAGCGAAAACGCATAAGATCTTTAGATCTTACTTACAATGTATATGTAATAATGAAATAAATAACATTACATAACAGTTATGGAAAAATGATTAATGCGTTTAAATGAAATTCTGATAGAACAACAGCTCGATGAAGCACCACAGGGCATGTTATCACGATTGGCCAACAAGGCAAAATCATTCGTTCCGGGACAAACTGGACGAAAAGCAAAGGGCGATCTAGAAGTTGGCAAGGAAGCAAACTGGCTTAAAAAGCAATTTGATGTATATCTAGGTAAAGTAGGCAAGGATCCTTCACCACAACTGGTAATAGATTTCTTAAGAAAAAACAACTATCCTACAGGCGATGCTGAACAGGAAATGACCAAGGTTACTAAAGGTCAAAAAGTTGGCGCGGCTGCTGGCGCAGCAGCAAAAGGAGCAGTTGATGCTGCGAAAGGTGCCGCTGGGGGTATTGCTAAAGGCGTAAGCGCCGTAGGTAAAGGCATAGCAGATGTAGCAAGAGGTGCTGTTGCTGGTGCTAAAGATGCAAATGCTGATCCTAATGCGCAAAAGACTGCACAGGATAATACACAAGCACCTGCAGATAAGCAAAATCCTGCACAAAAACAACCTGAAGGTAATCCAGATAACAATCTGGCAATTAAGGGCCAAAAGAAAAAGATAGTTCCGCCTAGCGAACAAAACAAACAGGTAGTAAACCAATCCATTGATTGGAGTGAAGCAGAATTTATATTTGAAGATGCTGCTGCTGTTTCTCTTTCAGGAGGACAGTTAGATAACATATTCATGGCAGCGGTAAGACAGGCAATTGCACGTGACGAAGGCGGCCAAAAGGACACAGGAACAGGCGTTGCTCCTGCGAACGCACAGCAGGGCGGACTAAAGGGTGCTGCACAGTCAGCAGCAGGACAGTTTGCTGATGCAGGTTCTACACTACCTCCGGAAATTAAAAAACAATTGGAAACACTTCCAGCCAGAGACAAACAACAACTATTGAAGATGCTATAACATGAGATTATCACAGATACAAAAAAAATATATTACAGAAGGATGGAATGATCCCGATATGCTACTGCTAGAACAAAAGGCAATTGATCCTTTTGTAAGCAACGTTGAACGCATTGTTCTTGAAGCAGAACTAACACCAGATCAAATCAAACAGGTATTTGCAAATGTTGAAAAAGGTGCAACTGAAGCAGGCGGAAATAGAACAGCAGTAGGCAAAGGCGCTGACGCTGTAAAAAATACAGCAGGTGCAATCAAAGCAGAAATAGACAAACTAGGCAGTGCAATTAAAAATGCAGGTCCAGTTCAAAATATGGATGCCAAGTTTAACGAACTAAAAACTAAAATTGGCGACAAAGATTCAAAAGTAGTAAGTGCTGTAAAAGCAGTAAGTGACTGGGCAAAAGAAAATCCAGGCAAGGCAAGTGTTGCAGTTGCAATTTTAACAGCAGCGGCTGCACTAGCAGGTGGACCACTAGGCGGTTTAGTAGGTGGTTTCCTTGGTCGTGCTACAAAAGATATTCTACAAGGCAAAGACCTTTCAACAGCAATTGGTAAGTCAGCAATGACAGGTGCAGTTGGTGCTGCGGCTGGTGGTGCTATTGAACTGATTGGTGATCTAGTTGATCCAGATGTTTCGCAGGCTATTATTGCCAGTGACGGACAGACAATTGATGTTGCAGGACTGGAAGGTATGAAGGCCACAAGCATTGAAAATCTCGCTCCTGAAGCGGCAGAGGACTTACTTAAAACACAAAATGCATTAGAAACAGCAATGCGTAACGTGTCCGGCGAAGAACTAGAAGTATTCCAAGCAGAATTTGAAGAAATAAGTGATAAAATTAATGATTTAGGCGGTAGAGATGCACTTGCTGACCACGCAGGACTTGAAGGTCAAGATCTAGAACGTGCAACTACTACATCAACAGATGTTGGTGTTGATAAATCCGGTAGCGCAGGCGAAATAGGTTTTACCAGCACAGACAGCGGTGCATCGTATACAGATGAAGAAATTAAAAATGTATTAAAAACTGCTGCTGAAAAAGGCGAAGTTCCAGACTGGGATTCTCTAGTAAACAGCAAGGATGTTGATCCAGGAACATATGCAGACGATATTAGTAGACTGGAAATGGCCGGCCGAGAATTAGGATTTGATCCATTAAAAGTTCCGGATGCGGATGCAGTTGATGCCATCCAGGGAGGCGATGCTACAGCAGGAGCAGACGGTCCTGGAGGTGATTCACCAGATGCAGGTGCTACAGATATGTCAGAAGTTGAAACTGTAAAAGCAGAACCTGTAAGTGCTGCTGAACTAAAAGAAGTAGGCATTAACTTTGACGCAGAACCAGATATCAAACCTGAAGTTGCTGAATGGGCAAAATCAAAAGGACTTGATCCTGAGCAGGTGCAGAAGATGTTCCAAATGGAAAAAGGAATGGCTGATGCACGATTTATGGGAACCAACGTTTCAGCAAGTAGCGAAATGGCTAGTAACTGGACAGGCGATGCTCCCACACTAGGCGAAACTACACTGCCTGACGGTGCTGAAATTAAAGTAGGTGAACAGTTTAAATCTACAACATCAACAAGTGTAGGTGGTATTGAACCTCCTATCAGTTTCACAAGCACGGTAACAGTTGAAGGTGTTGATGCCAACGGCGACCCTGTGTTTGCGGTTAAAGAAGTTTCCACAATGCCAAGTCACCCATTATGGGATAACATTGACAAAGCAAATTTATCAGACGAAGACTTTGAACAGTTGATGGCGTTTATGGATGAATATTCCGGCACAGGTATGGATTCAAAAGCAGGCATCAAAACTGTAATTGATACATTCAAACAGGATCTTGCTAAGAGTATTGGTGCTGCGGCAACAGCGGTTGCTATGGGAACAGCAATGCAGGACAAGAAAGTAGTTCCGGCAAATGCACAACCAGCACAAGAATCAATAGACTACAAGGTTAAAAGACTTAGTGAAGGACAGATTTACATGCTGTTCAACAGAGTTGAACGTGTAAACACACATATGCTAGAAAACAAAATGATGTTTGAAAGTGTGTTTGATGCAGTGTCACACTATCATAGAAAACAAGCACTGACAGAATTTGACAAAGGCGGATTAAGTGCTCTAGGCGGAGCTCTTAAAAAAGGTGCTAAGGCAGTAGGCGGTGCTATCAGCGGAGCAGCAAAACAGGTTACCACAAAGGTAACGGCAGAAAAATTAAACACTGCTTGGAAGAAAGCAGGATCGCCAACAGATAGTGCAGAAGTATACAACGTTATTAAAGGACTAGGTGTTGCGGATGATGTTATCAAAGGAACATTTGACTCAATGAAGATTGAAGTTCCAGCAGCAACAGATGCACCAGACGGTGATCAAGATCCAGGTGCAGCAGATGCAGAAACAAATGCAGATGCTCCTACAGATTCAACAGCAGGCGATAGTGGATCCGATACTACGGACACAGGAGCAGCAGATGCTAATGCAGGCGGTGATACTCCAGCAGCAACTAACACACCAGGGGATACTGCTACAACTAGTGCAGACAACACAACAGGATCTACAACATCTGCTAAAGATGAAAGATACTATCTACAGAAAAATACAAAAGATGAAACTAAGGTAGATATTATTGACAAACAAACTAGCAAACCTATCAAGAATGGTGTTGCTCTTGCTCCGGAAAAAGCAGAGCCAATGAGCGACAAGATGAACAAGGAAGCAGGAAAGTATGCAGGTGCCAAAGGTGACAAATTTATAATGCAGCCAAATGCACAAAATCCAAAAACATATGATGTTCTTGATACACAAACAGATCAGCCTGTTCAAAATGGTGCTGCATTACAGCCCGGCGAAGCAGAAGAACTGCGTGATAAAATGAATAGCCAATCTACTACTTCAACCACAACTGATAAAACATCTACAGATGGTGCCACAGACGCAAATACAGCGTCAACAAGCGGTGGTGAGCAACCGGATGCTACAACTGACCCACAGAGTGGAGAAACACCAACAGCAGACCAAAATGCGCCAGCAACAGCGGATCAAAATGCGCCAACAGATGCTTCGCCAGCACCTGATAACAGAGGTGCAGGACAAGGCCAGGATACGGCTGCACCCGGAGGTCCACAGACTGCTCCGGTTGATATAAACAAACTTGCTGCTGAACTTAAAAAATTAAATCCTGATCAAATTGAGGACGCTAAGAAATTGCTTGCTGCCTAGAAGAAAGGCAACTGAGTTTTTTTGGTAGTTTCTAAATTTTCTTTAATTATTTCGCCGATGATTTCACGTTCTTCCTGACCGAGGTTCATTCCTTCGGTGTAGGAGAGGCCTCGCATATACCAACACATCTTCAAGACTTCCTTCTTGATTGTCCTCGCCTCTACGTCTAACTTCTTAACTTCCTGCAAGATCTCCGGCAAGGATAATCTTAAGACCTTGCTCCGAAAAAATTTGCTTGATCCATCGTAACATTGATATCATAAACGTGATTACATTTGTCACAAGTAGCATTCTTTACCCTAAGATCAAGTTGTGACTTCATAGCATTCAGTTTTTGTGATAGTGTTTCAAAGATATCCTTGTTTGCATTTAGGATGAACTCTCTAATCTGCGCTAGGTTAGTTTCGGATCCTTCTGGTGTATCAATTTTAACAACAACATCAGCAATTGATTCAACTGTTAATTCTGTAAGTTTTACAAAACTAACACCGAATCTATCAACCTTTTCCTCATCACTCATGTTCTCGTCATTAATAATGTTATAGATTTTTTCCTGTTCAATCCTAGCAAGAGTTTTCTTCGTGAATTCCTTGTAGGTATAAGGACGGATATGGAATGTAAGTTCGCCAACGGAGAAAGTTTGCGTATATTCAAATTGTGCCAAGTCATTCAAATACGTTGTTAATTCAAATCCGTATCGTTGTTCTTCCTTGCACGATGGACAGTTTGTATCAATATCCATGTTTTCGCCATAGGTTGCAATTCTGATTGCTACTAACACAGCATCAAGATCAATAGTAGGCATCTTCCAAGGATCCTTAATTGAAGGAATACAACTATTAATAACTGCTACAGTTGATTGTCCACTTAACAATGCGTCTGGAGTTTTAAACATTAATTCATCCTTTGCTGTCATTGAATATACAGCATAGGTTCCATCCTCGCTTTTGTCAAGAGTGCCTTCCGGATAGAATTCACCACCACTAGGAAGTTTCATGTAAATTTTTGGTTGTCTATAATAAGCAGATAAAGGACTGCTACTCACCTTTTTGGGTTCGCCGTTACTTGGCTCGGCTGCGCCCGTTATGTCTACCTTAGGTAGTTCCAATTTTTCGTCCATATTTTTCTCCGATAAATACTTTATTAATGCATTTTGACTAATACTATTTATATGCGTATATTTCTGGGGAAACTGATTAATGGCTGATGTAACAGGACAATTTGGACAAGAAGACATTGTTCTTAATAATGCCGCGACTGAAGTTACCTTAAAACAGTTATTAGCAGTAATGCAGGCCCTTGCAGCCAAACAGGGTGTGCAGTTTAAAGGTGATGCAGCACTTGAAAAATCCTTAACAAGATTAGGAAAACAAACAAAAGACCAGGTTAAATCTGGCAAGAAGTTTAATGATTCCACGCTTAGATCATATAAAGCACAGGAACAGAATACTGATGCGGTAGAAGAAAATACAGAAGCATACAATAACGCCGTTAAATCATTTACTAAATTAAGAGATAGTTCAACTCGGGCAGCAGGCTCAATAGTTGGGCTGATCAATAGCGTAAGCAGTGCCGCTGCTACTGTTAGAACAATGGACGGCTCCATTGGTGGTGCTGTTGAAGCACTTGGTCAAATTCCAATGGGAGTTGGCGATGTTATCAAGGGCGTATTTGGTCCGGTAGCAGGTGCAGTTGATCAAACACACCAGGCATTTTTAGAAGCAGGTTCAGTTGGTGCTAACTTTGGCGGCAACATGCGTGACCTACTTAGAACTTCAGGCCAGGCAGGTTTATCACTACAAGAATTTACAGGAATACTAAAAGGCAATTCAGATGCACTAATGTTCCTAGGTGGTAGCACTGATGCAGGTGCCAAGCGTTTAGGACAATTAGGTAAGGAGATTAGAAATACTCCATTGGCTGCTGACCTTGCAAGATTAGGTTATTCAACAGCGGACATCAATGAAGGATTTGCAGACTACGCTAAAATGACTGCTAGAGCAGGCAGACTGGAAGGAATGTCAAATGCTCAACTGGTTGCACAAACGGGCGATTACTTAAAGAATTTAGATGCTGTATCCAAGTTAACTGGTAAGACCAAGGAAACACTACAGGCTGAACAGGATCAGCGAATGGCTGATGCACAGTTCATGCAGATGAAGCGCAAACTAGATGCAGATGGGCAGAAACAGTTAGAACTGTTAATGCAGACAATCCCCAAACAGCACCAACAGGGACTTAAGGAAATTTTAGCAACGGGTCACGCAACTTCAGAAGAAGGTGTTCGTGCAATGGCGTTCCTAAAATCCACAGGGCAGAGTGCGCAAGGATTGTTCCAGTCCATGCAGTCAACAGGAACGCTGACCAAGGATCAAGTAATTGGCTTTAACAAGACCTATCAAGATGAAGCCAAGGCAATGGCAGACAGTCCGTTAATTACAACACTTGCGAAATATGACGAAGGCGCAGCCGCATTTGTAAACGGAATATACGAAACTGCCGGTCGACAAAAAGATATAGGCACAATATACGCTGAACTTGAAAAGAGACTAGAAGAACTTAAGAATAAACCTCCACCGGATTTAATTGATCCAAACACTGTTCAAAATTTCAAACAGAACATTAACGATAAAGCAATACAGATGACCGAAGCATTGGCTTCTGTTGATCTTACTAAATTGGAAGCGGTGTTTAACAAGGCAGCAGATCTAGCAATTGAATACCTGCCCAAGGCAGTTAACCTAGCAGCAGAAAATTTTGAACTGGTAGCAGGAACCGTGCTTGGACTTAACGCTGCGGCACTATTAGCCTCAGCAGCATTAAAAGCACTGTCAATGAGTGCAGGAAGCGGTATGTTTGGAGGTGGCGGCCGAAGAGGAACAGCAGCCGGGAGAGCAGCAACAGGCGGCAGGATCAATGCAATGAGAAGTGTTGGCGGAAGCGTCATGAGAAGATTTGCACCACTGGCGGTTGCTGGAGCAATGTATGAAGGATATCAGGGATATTCAGCAGCCAACGAAAGATTAGAAGCGGGAGAAATTACAAACAACGAAGCAACCGTAGAAAAATCCGAAGCAATCGGAGGAGCAGTTGGTGGAGGCGGTGGCGCACTGGCGGGTGCAGCAGCAGGTGCTGCGATAGGTTCGGTAGTTCCTATTGTTGGAACAGCAATTGGTGGATTGATCGGTGGTGCTATTGGCTATTGGGCTGGTAGCAAGGGCGGTGAAATGATTGGTGAGCAAATTGGTAATGTTATTGCCGGTGAAGATACCATGAAGGATCTTGAAGCACAGATTGCCGCAGAACAATCTCGAATTGATCGAAGTATGTCCGGCGAAAACGAATATTGGGGCAGTGAAGAAAGCGGTATAGAAGATTCGCAAGCCAAAATCGAGCAGATGAAAAAAGATCTCGAATTGGTTAGATCACGAACTGAAGAACTTAAAAAGAAAGAAGCAGAAGCAGCAGGAGTTCCAGCAGAGTCAACGTCAACATCTGCTACAGACGCAGAAGCAGGTGCTGGTTCCACAACGTCCACTGAAGCAACAGATGCCCAAAAGAAATTGGAAGCAGAAAAAGAAGCAGCCGATAAAAAGAAAGAAGAAGCCAAAAAGAAGGCAGAAGAAGAAGCCAAAAAGGCAACAGAACAAAAAACAAGCGATGCTACAGGTTCAGTTACAGATACAACCAAGAAAACACCAGAAGAACTTATGGCTATGTTAAATAACAACATAGAAGAATTAGTAGGTTTAACAAGAATGAGTAATGCATTAACCCAAAAACATATTGGTGTATCGCAGGGGTTGACAAGTGATGCATTTACTGTATAATATATAGGATAAGAGATGAGTTGGAAAAAATACTTTACACCAGTTAACACAGAAAACCAAAGTGGATCATTCAGTCCGATTAGTGGCGGTGGTCGACCTGGTCCTGCACGATCCAACTATTCATCATATCTGCCAGATGTATATGCAGGTTCACCTAATCGTATTGAAAAATACATGCAGTATGACACGATGGATATGGATTCAGAAGTCAATGCTGCACTTGATATTCTAGCAGAATTTTGCACAGGCAAGGACAAGGAAAATGCAACTCCCTTTCATTGTTTCTTTAGAAATGCTCCTACTGGCACAGAAACTAAAATGCTTAAGGATGCACTACAAAAATGGTGCAAGACACAGCAGTTTGAAAATAGAATTTTTAGAATTGTAAGGAATACATTCAAATATGGCGATTGTTTTTTCATCCGTGATCCAGAAACTAAGAAATTGCTTTACGTGGATCAAGCAAAAGTCTCCAAAGTTATTGTTAACGAATCCCAAGGAAAGATTCCCGAGCAGTATGTTGTAAAGGATATTAACTTTAACTTTAAGAATTTAATCGCAACTACTCCACACGGAACTACAAATACATCACCTAGTGGAACAAGTTCATATACAAGTGGTGGTGGCTTTGGCCGTGGTATGGTGGGCGATGCAGCTCAACCTCCAGGAACAAGATTTCAAAATGCACAGAACGAAGTTACAGTTGATGCTGAACATGTGATGCACATTTCATTATCGGAAGGTTTAGACAACAATTATCCTTTTGGTAATTCATTACTCGAAAGCGTTTTTAAAGTTTATAAACAGAAAGAATTACTAGAAGATGCAATTATCATTTACAGAATTCAACGTGCACCAGAAAGAAGAATTTTTTATGTTGATGTAGGTAACATGCCAGCACACATGGCAATGAGCTTTGTTGAGAAGGTTAAGAACGAAATTCAACAAAGACGTATTCCTAGTTCAACAGGCGGCGGAACAAGTGTAATTGATGCAAGTTATAATCCGTTATCAACAAACGAGGATTACTTCTTTCCTCAAACAGCGGAAGGACGTGGATCAAAAGTTGAAACACTACCAGGTGGAACTAACCTAGGTGAAATTACAGATTTAAAATACTTTACTAACAAGTTGTTCCGTGCTTTGAGAATTCCGGCGTCTTATTTGCCAACTTCAATTGACGAGCAGGCTAATACAGTATCCGACGGAAAGGTTGGAACAGCATATATTCAAGAACTACGCTTTAACAAATACTGTGAAAGATTACAGAGCAATATTGTTGAGTCGTTTGATGCAGAATTTAAACTATGGTTAATTAGCAACGGTTATAACATTGATAGTTCATTGTTTGAACTTAAATTTAATCCACCGCAAAACTTTGCGGCATACAGACAAGCAGAACTTGATACAACAAGAGCAAACATATTTGGAACTCTACAACAGGTTCCGCATCTATCAAAACGCTTTGCACTAAAACGTTATCTAGGTTTAACTGAAGAAGAAATCAAAGAAAATGAAAGACTTTGGAGAGAAGAGAATCAAGGAAACTTGGCGCCTCCTGCTACTGATGCAGCCGGTGAATTAAGAACAGCAGGTATTACACCTGGAGGGATTGAAGCAGATGCAGCAACTCAAGATGCAGAAGCACCCGAAGCAGCCGCTGCTGCGGCTGAGCAACCAGGAGGAGACACTGGGGCAGAAACTCCTGCACAGTAATAAATAGTAGTATGCTTCTTAGAGAATTTTTATATTTTAATGATGATGTAAACGACTTTGCTGTAGATCGTAGATATGATAACAGCAATGATAGTTCTGTTGTCGATTATAGCGATACTAGAAAGATCAAACTTACTCTAAGACAGATCAATCAACTACGACTCCAGGCAGAAGCACATGAAGCGGAAAGACAATCCGAAATGGGCTTTATCAGTCAAATGTATGGAGCACCGGTTGAGCAAGAAGAATAAAACTCCTCATAAAGATATTGCATTTGTATTAGGAAATGGAAACAGTCGACTAGCGGTCAATTGTGAAAAATTATTAGACATTGGAACTGTCTATGGGTGCAATGCTCAATACAGAGAATTTGATCCGCATTATCTAATTGCTGTTGATGTAAAAATGGTCAACGAATTAGTAGATAGTGGATACTCGGAAAAAGGAACAGTCTGGACGAATCCTAATAAAGGTATAAAAGATAAAAATAAAATAAATCTTTTTAATCCGCACAAAGGCTGGTCGAGTGGACCAACAGCACTTTGGTTTGCTGCTTCTAACGGACACAAAACAATATACATACATGGTTTTGATTATCAAGGGTTAAACGGCAAGTTTAATAATGTGTATGCAGATACCCACAACTATAAAAAATCTAGTGATTCTGCTACTTTTTTTGGTAACTGGTTAAGTCAAACAGAGAAGGTTATTAAGGAATTTACCCATACACAATTTTATCGGGTGATCCCACCTGGCGCCTTTATTCCGGATAAATTAGGCCCGCAATATGGTAATTTGAAACATATTTCCTACGAACAATTTGAAAAAACGTTCCAGGGAACTATATATCAAGACAAAATGATTCAAAAAACTACCATTTAACCCTATTTTTATAAGTAAAATGTAAATACATTACAAAACAGCCTTACCAATTTAAAGGAGAATAACAATGGCAGATAAAACTACATTAGAACAAATGCTTGAGCATTTGGTAAATGATGACACTGCGAAAGCAGAAGAATTATTCCACGAATACGTGGTAGCAAAATCAAGAGAAGTTTACGAAAACCTTATCGAAGAAGAAATGAAGGATGAGGAAGTTGACGAAGCATCAAAAGACGACGATGCTGAGGACAAAGAAGTAGACGAAGCATCTAAAGATGACGATGCTGAAGAAGACAAAGTTGACGAATCAACTGATGAAGACGAAGAAGTTGACGAAGAATTTGAAGAAGTTGCTGTAGAAGCAGACGACGAAGATGAAGGCGACATGGACGCTATGGGCGGCGACGCTACAGACGATCTAGAAGCAGACATTACAGGTGATGATGAAGATGGTGATAAAGAACCAGAAGAATTATTCCAAGATCTAGATTCAATCGTTGATGAATTACAATCAAAATTTGATGAAATCAAAGGCGAAGAAGGCGACGAAGAAGGCGATGAGATGGACATGGATGCAGAAAAAGAAGAAACTTTTGCTCCTGAAGCATCTGCAGACCCAGAAGGCGACGCTGAATTAGCAACAATGCGTGAGTATGTTGAGAAAGTAGCAGGTGGACACGGTGCTGAAACAAAAGGTAGCGCAGACACAGCAGACAACAAAAAATCAGTTGTTGATAATATGAAAAATGACATGGGCGGAACTACTGCTAACATCCTAAAGGGTGGAGAAGAGTCAGGTAAAAATGACGGCGGACTAGCAGATATTAACGCTAAAGAAGAGAATGCAGGAAATGTTAACGTTCCAGGTGCTAAAGGTGCAACTAAGATGTCCCCTGAAAAAGGACACGGTGCAGAAAAGAAAGGCGCTGCTGAGAATGCTGACAACAAGCAATCAATTTTCCGTGGTCGTAGATAATAGAGGAGACTAAGGTTGAAAACTACACTAGCAGAACATCTGAGCTTCGACCAGGCTAAAATCGTCGTAGAGCGTGATGAAGGCGAGAATGGTAAAACATTACACTTGAGTGGCATCTGTATTCAGGGTGACATTCGTAATGCTAACCAGCGCATTTATTCTTCGCAAGAAATTGATAGGGCTGTCAAGACGCTCAATGAACAGATTTCTGGGGGGTATTCAGTGCTCGGTGAAGTTGATCATCCTCAAGATTTACGTATCAACCTCGACCGTGTGTCTCACATGATTACTAAGATGTGGATGGACGGTCCTAACGGCTACGGAAAACTTAAAATGCTTCCAACTCCAATGGGTCAATTAGTTGGCACTATGTTGGAGTCAGGAGTAAAATTAGGAGTTTCTAGTCGAGGATCAGGCGAAGTTGACGGCACAGGCAATGTTAACGGTTTTGAAATTATTACCGTTGATGTTGTTGCACAACCAAGTGCGCCAGGAGCCTATCCAACACCAGTATATGAACACCTTATGAATAGTAACGGTGGTTACGAGGCATTTAGAGTAGCACAAGAAGTCCAAGGCGATAAACAGGCACAACGATACATAGCAGAGAGCTTGAAAAATTTAATTCAAGGTCTTAAATCTTAAGGAGAATCACAATGCTAGACTTTGTAAAACAATTGTTTGAAACGAACGTGATTTCCGAGGAAACTAAGTCGGAGATTGAATCCGCTTGGGAAACTGCTGTTCAAGAAAACCGCGACAAAATCTCTACAGGTTTACGTGAAGAATACGCAACGAAATACGAGCATGATAAGACCGCAATGGTTGAAGCAGTAGAAAAGATGCTTTCAGATAGAATTACTTCTGAATTATCCGAGTTTGCTGAAGACCGCCAAGGACTTATTGAAGCACGTGCCAAGTATGCTAAGAAAATGAAAAGTGATACCAAAGCAATGGAATCATTTGTTCTTAACAACCTTAAAAAGGAACTTGGTGAACTTCGTGAAGACCGTAAAAATGTAGCAGGAAACGTTGCTAAACTTGAATCCTTTATTGTGGATGCACTGGCGAAAGAAATCGCGGAATTCCACTCTGATAAAAAAGACTTAGCAGAAACCAAAGTTAAACTTGTTAGAGATAGCAAGGCTAAATTTGAAGCAGTTAAGAAAGACTTTATCAATAAAGCATCTGTAGCAATTCAAGAAACAGTATCGAAAGGTATTAAATCTGAAATGACACAGTTGAAAGAGGATATTGAGGAAGCACGTCGAAATGATTTCGGTCGCAGAATTTTTGAAAGTTTTGCAAGCGAATACGCAACTAGTCATCTAAACGAAAAATCCGAAACAGCAAAACTTCTTAAAGTTGTAAAACAGAAAGAAGAAGCAGTTAAGGAAGCAGAAGCCAAAGTGGCTGAAGCAGAGAAACTGGTTGAAGGCAAGGATTCAGAAATTGCTCGCATGAATGACTCCGCGCAAAGACAGGAAGTTATGTCAGAATTAATGGCACCACTTTCTAAAGACAAGCGCGAAGTAATGGGCGAACTATTAGAATCAGTGCAAACAAATAAACTACACGCAGCCTATGACAAGTATATTACTGCCGTAATGGAAGGTAATATGCAAAAGAATGATAAGGTGGCGCTGACAGAAGGCAAAGAAATAACAGGCGATAAACAAACACAGGCACAAACAATCGGCGGAACAGAGCAAAAAACCGCTGAGATATTTGACATCCGCAGGCTTGCGGGACTAAAAGTTTAAGGAGAACATAAAATGTCACAACTATTAGAAAGTCGCTGGTCAGAAACCAAAGATGCCCTTTTAGAAGGTCTTCAAGGTAACAAGCGTTCTGTTATGGCAGCCACTCTAGAAAATACCCGTAAGTATTTGTCAGAGAGTGCTACAGCAGGAGCAACATCAGCAGGAAACGTAGCAACACTAAACCGCGTCATTTTACCAGTAATCAGACGTGTAATGCCAACTGTCATCGCAAATGAATTAGTTGGTGTTCAACCAATGACTGGACCAGTAGGGCAGATTCACACACTACGTGTTAGATATTCAGATACGTTTAACAGCGCATCAGGAACTGATACAGTAGCAGGTGAAGAAGCACTATCACCATTCAAGATTGCAGAAGGTTATTCCGGTGCAAACACTGATAGAGCAGCAACAACAGCAGCACTAGAAGGACAAGCAGGTAATAAACTAAGCATCCAAATCTTGAAACAAACAGTTGAAGCGAAAACTCGTAAGTTGAGTGCTCGTTGGACGTTTGAAGCAGCACAAGATGCACAAGCTCAACAGGGTATTGACATCGAAGCTGAGATCATGGCAGCTCTTGCACAAGAGATTACTGCTGAGATCGACCAAGAGGTGATTAGTTCACTTAACACGCTTGCTGGCACAGCAGCGTTAACATACGACCAAGGTGCAGTATCAGGAACTGCTACTTTCGTTGGTGATGAGCATGCAGCACTTGCAGTTCAAATCAACAGAGTTAGCAACTTGATTGCACAGAGAACACGTCGTGGCGCAGGTAACTGGGCTGTTGTTTCACCAACAGTATTAACTCTGTTACAATCTGCTACAACTTCAGCGTTTGCAAGAACAACTGAAGGAACTTTTGAAGCACCAACAAACACTAAGTTTGTAGGAACTTTAAACAGTGCGATGAAAGTGTATGTAAACGGTTATGCTACATCAGACGATGTGTTAATTGGTTACAAAGGTTCAAGCGAATCAGATGCGGCAGCGTTCTATTGCCCATACATTCCGCTAATGAGCTCAGGCGTAGTGCTTGATCCATCAACTTTTGAACCAGTAGTTTCGTTCATGACTAGATATGGATATGTTGAGTTAACAAACACAGCATCATCTCTAGGTAATGCGGCTGACTACTTGGGTAAAGTTGCTGTAACATCAGCGAACCTACGTTTTGCATAAGCAATAAATTACACTTTAGAGTGTTTAAAAGGGCGGCTTTGGTCGCCCTTTTTTTATGACTTGACAATCTATCAAAACGAGTGTTAAATAGTATTATGCAAGATATCACAAGTCATAATGATTTTGATAAGTTAAGAAAGCAATTGGATAGATGGCGTAACCGTTTCCCTATGTTTAGTCATGATGTAAGAACCATACAAAACTCCATCGAAGTTCATATGAAAAATTATATGGAATTCCTAATCAAATACAAACAAACCAAAAGCGACAGACACATAGCCAACGCTCAAGCAGAGATAGATAAAATCAACGCACTAATGAACACTATTAGTAAGGTGGAACTAATGGCTATTCTTTCGAAAGGATAAATACTTGTGTCAGATAGCGAGCCGCAAGGCGGACTTATGCTGCACCACAGCGTAGCGGATAGAACCCGCATAGGACTACTTAAACAGGAGAAAACAAATGGGAAGACCACTTAGAAAAGACATAAATGGAGTAGACGCAATCGGTATACCAACCGGTGCTGCTACAGGTATCACTTGTGAGTTTTACAGAGGTTCGTTAAGAACTGATGGTATTATCATCAAGCAAAGAGGATCAGACAGTTACACGGTAACAAGAGTAGGCGAAGCAGCAACTACTTCAACATATAGAATCTGCACTCTACAATCAACTCAGCCAAACGCTGAAAATGAAATGAGAATTCAAGGTTCAACAACTGGACAACTTGATGCGGATCTAGTAGCAATTGCAAAACTTACGAAGCGTGTTGCAACTGACTTTTCTGGAAACAAGTATACTTGGTATCTAGAAAATGATTCATCTGCAGACTACATTGTGTTAACACCAATCACTTCATAAGGTAATATATAATGTCTGAGTATCTACAAACTAACGGCGACTATAACATTAAGACCCAGGAAGGCGGCATCGTTAAACTTGATGTTGGTCCTCCTTCGTCCGGTGGACAGGTTATTGTTACAGCCAACCTAGTAGTTCAAGGTGATACACTTACCGTTGAAGCAGAAAACTTAGACGTTAACGATAATATTATCAGACTTAATGTAGGCGAAACAGGGGCAGGCGTATCTCTAAGATATGCTGGATTACAGATAGAAAGAGGCACGTCTGACCCTGCTTCATTCTTTTGGGATGAAAATGATGATTCATACAATCTAGCAACAGGCTCACCGGAATCAACATATAATTATAATACCACTCTTAGGTTAAAGAAGATTACCACGGATAGTGCAAACCCGGATCTAGAATTAATAGGATACGGAGACGGTGTAATTACTGTAACTGGAACCAACAATTATGAAAATCAAGTAACTGACGATGATGATATTCCGAACAAAAAATATGTAGATGATTCAATTAGAGATAATCCTACGTTCCAAATTATTGATGACAACTCGAGAGTTATTGTCACGGATAAGGAAGTTTCAGGATCACTACAGTATCTAATTGATAATACAGGCTATTCAACATTTGGAGAAAGTGCAATTAGTGTTCTAATCGATAATACGTTGAACACTCAATTTTTTGCAAACAGAGCATTAATTCAAGGATTAGAATTTAATCAAAATGAAGCAGGCAGTCCTGCAATTACTGTTAACAATACAAACGACAGTATATTTCTTCAAACTAATGGAACGGGTAAAGTAAGAACCAATTACGCACTCCAGCTGGAACAG
>Ga0222718_10002297_pt1 | contig 17328 bp, 17 predicted proteins | sample C33_27DmetaG_FD_165045 | JGI IMG/M metagenome (GOLD analysis project Ga0222718, IMG submission 165045) | Estuarine water microbial communities from San Francisco Bay, California, United States - C33_27D | ecosystem: Environmental > Aquatic > Marine > Unclassified | place: USA: California... | reverse complement strand
GTCCTTGCGACATGTGTCGCATGGGATTTCCCACCCGTCCTCCCACATAGCATGACGCTTTTCTGCGGCCTTCTCGGATTTCCTCAAAGCACCATAGAAGCAGTCAAGGCATTGGGTCGCCGTCTCTGGGCGGTAAGGTGTTCCCTTGCCGTCCGTGAAGACATATTCGGATATGACGACCCTACGCTTCGGGCCGTGGATGGTGCATTCCCCATCGTCCATGCGTGATTGCAGAATCGTCATGCTCATGGGCGGAGGCGAGTCTTCGGGTTCTTCGGGTTCTTGCGCCGAAATCGGGATGAGGATTTTTCGCTTCACTTGAACCACCACCAGCGACGCTTGGGTTTAGAGCATGAGGCACACGCTCGCACCTCTGCTTCGTCCTTTTGACAATATCGGCAGATGCCGATAGCGAAACCGTCTCGCTTCGGGAGTCCACACCACTTCCATGATGATGCAGATGCAAAGCCCACATAGGCCTTGTAGCCGCACCTATCACACATGGCGCGAGGCACAGGTGTTCCTGCTATGCTGGGCATCTCGTATGTATCGTGTATCATGTTTCTTCACCAATGTTCACGGTCTCGGTTTTTGGATTTGAATCGGGAGGTCTCGGATTTGAATCCTCAAGCGAACAGACCCTCCATTGTCTCGCACCCATCACATAGCGTAGATGCGAACCTGCCCGCCATGCTCGCACCCTTGCAGGTAGGCACATACATGTAGACGCGAGGCTTCTCGGCGCAGTCAGCACCGCAGAAATCGCAAGCAATTTCCCAGCCATCATCCCACGCTTTGACCTTACGGTCAGCCTCAAGGTGAGTCGCTTCCAAGAAAAGACTCGCATGTTTTCTGCAAGAAAATAGTTGAGTCTTTCCGCCCGCCAATCCGTCTTTCGGATTGTAGAGGACGAATTGGACGAAGGCATCCTGCTTACAATGGGCGCAGTCGCCCATGCCGTGTGAGGTGTTGTAGATGCGATGCACCTTGAAAACGCGACCATCTGCGATGCGAGGCCACAAGTCCTCGCCGTCTGGCTTGAAAATCGTGTCCGTCATGTTATCACAAGTCCCACATGTTATAGCCCTCTTCAAGGGCGGCTTCGTGAATCTGCTCCATGAGGTCGTGTGTGCCTTCGTTGCGGAAATGCGATTGATGTTTCACATCAAGGCCGAGTTGCTCTGTTGCGATTCTCTCGGCGGCTTGACACAGAGCGTAGATTTCCTCTTCGTGTTCGCCGTAGGGGTGGAAGCCTTCGGCTTTGCACTTGCGAACAATCACCAGAGCATCCTCAATGAGTTGCTCTGCAACTTTGAAAATCTCACGGAAGGCATCTCCCGTAGGGAATCGGCTCATTCGTCCACCCCCACGACTTGAACCAGACCTTCACCTTCGGTGTAGGCAATTTCGCAAGGTGCTTCGCCAATGTCAAGGAACATCTCAACAAGTTGAGGCATCCATCCCTCAACGGGCATTCCTTCGGGGGGTGCATCCATCCATAGAATATGGATGGTCTCGGCTTCGTTCTCAAGGGAGACCGTCTTGATGTTCCACAGAACATGTCGGTCTTCGGCTTCGTTTCCTTCGTGTGTGTGTTCGTCCATTTGTGTTCACTTCCTGTATATTGCGAGTCTTCCTCATTTTCAATGGGAAGCCTCTCAATCGTGTCCTCCAATCCATGCTTGCAGGGCTTCCTTCACATCTGCGATTCCTGCTTTGATTGCCTCGGCAACAGAGTTGAGGTTCTCTCCGCTACGCATGACATGGGCTTGCTCAAGGCCAATGGCCTCTCGGATTTCTTCGCATTTCTCGTCGGTAAGCCTCTGGCTTGAACCGAGTCCACCGTTAGCGTCGCCTTGTGCGGCCCACATAGCGAAGAAGCCTGTTCGGAAGAACCACGACGAACCGCCAGAGGCGGCAATCGCTTCGTTGGTGGGTTCGTCGGCAGACTTGAGGCGGAGGGCGGCAAGGCCGTCCTTCGGGCCGTTATCGCCGTCTCGGTAGACACGGTATGTGTGAGCAATCGCCCAGACTTCCACGGCGAAGCCTGCTTCGCTCAACAACTCCGAAGCGGCAAGGGCCACGGCGGTTCTTGCGAAAATCACTTCGGGGCTGACACCACAGTTAGCGTTGGTCGGAACGACCAATGCGACGGCCTCAACGGGTGCGGCTGACTTTCGGAAGGTTCTGCGAAACTTGGTGTCTCCTGCAAGGAGACGAGTTGCATTGACTCGGCCACGACTGTCCGACCATTGAAGCATTCGCTTCAACTGCGAGAGGTCAATTGAGTCCACCAAGTCGGCCATGTTGTTGCGAGCAGATGAAATCTGCTTGTGGTCGTTCTCCACATATTCACCGAGCATGCCTGCGACTTCCATGTTGGTGTGGCTTCCCGATAGGTCGTTCCGACCAATCCAGCGAAGGTCGGCTTTGCCGCCCATTGGCGACCAGCCCTTGAAGTCCGAGGACTTCATGTTGGAGATGTATTCTGCGGCATCGGCGGGTTGCTCGGCCACCGAGCAACGCATGGTCTGTGTGTGAAAGTTGCGAATCATGTCAAATCACCTCAAAAATCGGTCTGACCCCGTAGGGGTCTCAAGCGGCTCCTCCATTGGTCTGCAAAGCAGAGGAGATGAATGCGTCTTCAAAACCAACGGTTTTCAAGTCCTTCTCGCTCCAATCGGCAACGGCAACACGGCGAATGCGCTCCATGTCCCATCCGAGGACTTGCTTCTGCTTGAGGGCAGTCAGCATGTGGCGAGGGCTGATGATACGGCCATAGAGACCAGCGTTGTCGGCCTTTGACCGAAGGTCATGGAAGAAGGAAGTGATTGCATCATCGGAGATGAGTTGGCGTTCAAAGGCTCGGTCATAGCCCCAATGAATAACGCCACCAGCGAAGCGGTTCAGCGTAGCACCATCCAAAACTTCTGCCGCCCCGTAGGGGCTTCGGCCTCGGCCTTGACCGAGGGTATTGGCGGTAGCCAAAATGAAGAGGTCGGGAGAACGGTGAACAACCGTTCCATCGGGCATGGCCCAAGTCTCATTTGCGAGGGCCATGTTTGCGGCGACTGCGGTTCCTCCCATCAGTCGGTCAAACTCGTCAAAGACGAGGACTCCGCCATCACGGTAGGTCTTAACGACCTCGGTCATTCGGTGGTTCTCCGAACCATCCTTGATGTTGGGAATCATTGGGCCGACAATGTCGGAAGGCATCATCTCATTATGACATGAGAGGACGGTGAAACGGACAGAGTCCGAAGCGAAGCCACCTTGCGATTCGGGGAGTTGCCGAAGGGTGTTGAAGACCTGTTCGGCGGCAAATGTTTTGCCGCTACCAGCAGGGCCAGAGGCGAGGGTGTTGGTTCGGATTCGTCCCATCTCAAGGAGATGGTCAAAGCAGGGATGGGCCAAACCGACCTTGACTTCGTCAGTCTCACCGAGGGGCTGGACGACCAGAGGTCGGGGCAAAGAAAGGTCTGCAAGACCTTGCGAGATTTGTTCTCCAACATGGTCAGAGACCATGCCGATGAGGTGGGGAGCCACCAATCCTGCGAGGACTGCGCCGCCAGCATCGTCGGTGGAACCGACTGCAAGTGGCTTGACTTCAACCTTCGGTTGCGACTTGGGCTTCTTGGACTCCTTCGGAGGGGTCTCGGTCTTCTTCTTCTCCGAAGGAGGGGGGGTCTCGGCTTTCTTGCCTTCTCCGAAGAGGGCGAGGTCGGCGGCTGAAAGACTGTCAGAGACAGGCTTCTTGGTTTCTGGGTGGAGGTGGATGTTTACATCAACACAGGTGGCGTGAATCCAATTCTGGGGTCGGGATTCCGTAGGAATCTTGACGGCGACAACAGGACACTTCGGGGCCTTGCCCCGAATGGCTTGCTGACACACTTTACAAGTGCTGTCAAAATTGGCGTTCTTCGTTTGGAAACCTCCGTTTCGGAGGGCTTGGTTTTGGGGGCTTTGCTTGCTCATTGTTGGTTCACCTCTTGGGGTTGCTCGGATTGAACCTCCGAGGGGGTTCCCGTATTTGAAGCCATCGGGAAGGCTGGGCTGATTTTCGGCAGGAGGCCGACCATCATGGCGACATTGACGGCGAGGTCAAGGAGGCTGATTCCCCCTTTATCTCTAACTGTATAGGTAGTGTATTTCATCACCTTTGGTGTGAAATCACTTACCGTTATACAGAGAGATATGGGGTATGTTCCTAAAGGAACATAGCGGTTCTCGCTTTGCAGAACCAATAGTCTGCTATTGGTTATGCAAAGCCCTGCATGTGCATACCTGCGAGGCAGAGATTTCTGCGAAACCACTACCCCTTTAGGGGTAGTGAGGTTTGAGATAGTTTTATAGCCTAAGTCCTTTAAAAGGACTCCATGCGAGTGTAGAGCAAGACTTTGCGGAGCCTTGAGACGGCAGGAGGCCGAAGCCAACGGGGTCTCTCTATACATGTGCATCATTCTAAGGAGGGAGAGGTCTCCGATTCTGGATTCAAATCATTAGCAAAGTGATTTAAATCCCGTAGGGATTAAAATCAGCAAGACAATGTTCCCCTCTTCGTAGAAGAGGGGGTTCCCCTCTTTAGAGGGGATGGCGTAGCGGGATTCCTTGAGGGAATCGGTGCGTCATGCGCCGTGGGATTTGAGAAATCCCCCTTCAACCCCTTGAAGTGGGACTCCAAGGGTGGAAAGACGCACACGCGAGATGTCTGATTTCAAAACAAGAGATAGAAGAAAATCATAGATTTTCACTCTCTCTTGCGAAACGAGGTTCGGTGGTAGAGGTGGTAGGGTCGGCAGAAAAGTCGCAAGGAAGGCCACTTCAACGGCTTGGAAAAGGCGGTTTCATTTTTGCACCGACTTCAACCAAAATCTCCGTAGGAGATTCACATGTAGCCTCCGTATGTAGCCTACACATGAGGCGCATGCTGAAAATCCCAGAGGATTTTTTCCGCTTTTAGAGAATAGGATTGAGGAATCCTATTCCCGAAAAGGACACACATGCAGGCGTAGGCCAGCGCGAGCGCAGGCACACGCGAGGGCGCGAGCAGGCAGGCCTGCGAGTGTGCAGGGGTGCGCTCCCGTAGGGGCGCGAGGGCATACCCACACCTGCCTCCCCGTATGCGCTCGCACCTGCCCCAGCGCGAGTGCAGGCGAGCCTGCACATCTAAAAAAACCCAGAGGGTTTTTTCGCAGATTTTAGGAAAAGGAATTGAGGAATCCTTTTCCAAAATCACACCTGCCCGTAGGCAGGGCCGCAGGGGTGCGAGTGGCCGAGGGCGCAGGGCCGCAGACAGGGGGGCGGCTACCTGCAAGTGCAGGGACACGGCCTCGCAAGTGTGCGGAGGCGGCCTCGCGTACGCGAGGGCAGGCCTGCGAGAGCCAGCAAAAAAAGTCTTTGGACTTTTTCACGCCATTTGACCCCTCTGGGGTCAAGGTCTGGGGTCTCCTGCTGGTTCTCCCTTCAAGAACGATGGAAGACCATTCGGCTCAAGAAAACCCTTGGAGGGTTTTCGCAAAAGGGGAATAGGAATTGAGGAATCCTATTCCCCTTTCAAGGGGCAGGCTCACACACCCTCTGGGCGCACCTACCCCCGCCCGCCTACGCTCGCAAGCGTAGGCTCCTCATGCTGATTTAGACCAAGGTCTACAATCAGCAGTCAGCCTTTAGGCTGACTCCCTGCACGAAAAACAGGGTCTTGACCCTGTTTTGTAGGAAGCCGAATCGCAAAAGTCCAGCCTTACGGCTGGCTGGAATCGGCAGAAAACCAAGCCCCAAAGGGGCTTCTTTATTGAGCCAGAGGCTCAATAGTTGCCTGTGGCCCAAGAATGGAAGGTTTCGTTTGCTACCTTACGGTAGCAACTGACGATTTTCTTTGGGAGGTTTGCTTTCTTTGAAAGCACCCAGACAAAGCCATAGTCATAAAGTCCAACCCACCAAGGGTGGGACTTTCCAAACACCTCGTTAAGGTGTTCTGTGGCTTCTTCCTCCCATTCAAGTCGCAGACTTGAAATCCTCTTGGTGGTTAAGTCCTTGACATAGTCAAGAACGGCTTCATGGACTTCTTCACCGAAGGTGGTTGGTCGGCAAGGAGCATCAAGGAGTAAATCCTTGATAGCCAATTCCCTGTTTTGACGGTCAAGACCGTCAAGGACATATTCAAAAATGCTGACATGGTCAGCGACGGTGAAGAAGTCGTAGTTGACAAAGTCAAAAACTTCGTTGTAGCCATTGACGAAGTCAAAATGTCGGTCAATGGCTCTCTTGAGAGCCGATTCAGTCAATTCTTCAAGCCACAAGTGGCTTGCCTTGCCGACTTTGTAGTGAGGAACGACGAAGTCGTTGATTATGTCCTCCTTGGAGGACATGAGGAAGTCGCAAATCTTCTTGACTTCGTCAAGGCCTTCTTCGTCAAGCCATTCATTGACGCAGTCAATGAGGGTGATTGGTTCTCCATTGTCGTTTTGTCCTTCGGACACTTCCTCAATGGAGTCGGAGACTTCTTCTTGGTGTCCCAAGACACCAAGGATTGTCAAAAAATTGCTGAAAGCAAAAACGCCGAATTGTTCCGTTGCTTCGCAGAGTTGCTGGGCTTCTAATTCCTTGGAAAGGAATCGGAGGGTTTGAAGGCTGAAAGCCTTCACGGTCTCCAATTCTGGAATCCCATAGGATTCCACAATTTGCCCTGTAAGGGCAGTCTCAAGGTTGCTCCACTTCTCAACGAAGTTGAGGCTGGGGTTTTTGGCTTCTTTGTTCTTTATTGGTATCATTTTATACGACTCCTTCACTCTGTTCAGGAGTCTAAATGATACCATAAGAACAGAAGTCATAGCCCTAAAGGGCTATGGCCCCAAATCCAAAAGTCAAGCACCCTAAAGGGTGCTTGGGGTAGCAAAATCCACCGACGACCCCTCCAAAACCGACCATCTCGCAAGCATGCGTAGACTCCTTTTAAAGGAGTTGGCCTAAGAAACCTTCGGCAAAGTCCTCCCCTTTAGGGGAGGAAGTTTTAGCAAAAGCCGACCTCTTGCGAGGGGGCTTGCGATAGACCTCCCACGGCGAAGCGGCAGGGAGGTCTTAAATCCTCTAATCGGTCTTCGGCCTTTAGGCCGCTTTGTCATTAGCAAAGTCAGAAGGTTTTCAGTTGGAGAGTTGTCGTTTTAACTCTGCAAGCAGAGTTATTTTTGCAACTATGTCCTTGAAAATCGCAAGACTTGGTCTCGGTTTTTTGGCTCTAAAGAGCCAACTTCAACAGACAGTCCCTAAAATCTCTGCGCCATTTTTGCTTTAGCAAAAATTGCTGGGCTGATTTTGGCCTTTTAATGCGAAAGTCTTGGGGCTAAAGCCCCAAGACTTTTCCTATACCAAAGGAGGCTGACTTCATCATCGGAGATGATGCAAGAATGAAGCAGGAAACCCAAAGAGTTAGTGTCTCTGACCTTTTAGGTCAGAGCCACATAACACTTTGGAAAAAAATTGTTGAAGAAAGTCGGCCTTTAATTTCCGCAGGAAATTAGCCCTTTAGGGCTAATTTTTCTTAGTGGAAATCGGCCCTTCTACACAGAGGCTTTGCCTCACGCGAGAGAAGGGGAAGTTGGAAAAGGAGAATGCCGCTTGCAAACCTTTAAGGTGGGATAGGGTCTCGGAGGAGCCGATGAGCCAAACCAAGTGCCTCGGACACCCAGCCAACTGCGCCGCAGTTGTGAACCCAGAAACCGCCATTGTCGTCTCCTACGGCGACGACGGAACGCCAAACTGCCTCTGCGATTCCTGCGGCAAAGCCGCAGGCTACCTTTGAGGTAGCCGCTGGGTGGAACCCAGCGAAGGACGGCGTTGGGCGGCTCGGCCAAAGGCCGAGCCGCCCGACGACCAATCCACGGCTACCACCGCAAACAATTTTCCAATTTTTTTTGAAAAAATTATTTTTTTTTAGAAAAAAGTCCGATATTTGCCCGATTTGCCCGAATTACGGCGCACGACTGACGACTTTTGACCCTTTTCGGGCTTTCCCCACTTATTCATGCTGACTGCCGCCCCTGCCGCAGGCATTCCGCCCCGTATTTGCATGTTAAACAGGTCAATTGCATGCGCCAGAGCCATAACTGTGTCGTTATGACGGCCTTTATCAAGGATATTGCCGTTCTTCCAGACATGGGACTCCAATTCGTCCAATAATATGTTCATCTGCCGCCTTGTAGCGTCGTCGCCATAGGGAATGATGATTTTACCCTGTTCAAACCAACTTCGGAGGCGAGTGAGGAGTCCTTGCTTCAAAGTTCGGTTGCTGACCTTAGACAACTTCATATCCAGCACAACTCCTCTCTGTTGCAAGAGCGTTGAATAGAGGGATTGGAAACCTGCGCTCTCAAACGCAAACTTTGGCTTGCGATAACGGTCATTGAAGTCCACGACGGCATCAATCTGCTTTTCGGGTGGGAAATCGTTCTTGCGCCAGACATTGACGACATGAATGTTGCCGTCTTCATCCTTCCGTAGAACCACCATCACAGAATAGTCTTGACCGATACCATGTGAAGGGTCAAAGCCAATCGCATATTGTCCCTCAAAAGAATAATTGTTTTGCAAGACCATTGACATATCCATGTTTTTGCGAGTGATTGTCTGGGGGAATACGGCGGAGTCGTCGTCTACGACCTTACAGAGATATTCCTGTGCGAAAGCCAACTCGCCAATTGCTTTTCTCTGCTCCAACAGAAACTCAAGAGGACGCTCGGTAGGCCAGAGACAGAGTGCTTCTGTGTCTTCTTCGTTGCGCCACTCATCATAATTGACAATTGCGCCTTTGCGCCAGCAGTCCCAAGACTCATTATTCAACATCTCGGTGTGATACAAGTCATTCATAGACATAGGAGTCCCTACACAATAAATAGAAGTCCCTGGCGAGAGCATGGGTGTCAGTTTCTTGCGAAACCATTGTTGAACGACTTCATAGGACATATCGTTCTGGTCGTCCAATACATCGTCAAGTGCGATTGCGGCAGGATGCTCACCACGAATACCAGAGCCAACAGAAGTTGCCTTAATCCAAGCACCATTCGTTAGACGGATTTCAAAACGGTTGCCTCTCTTCTCGTCAATCATGCGGGAAAGTTCGGGGTGTCGCTTGAGGTCTTGCCGAATCTCTTCAAGACGGTTGATAGCCAAATCCTTATTCGCAGAAAACAACCAGATGGTAAAGGGTTTGCCTCGCCACTTTTCAAAAAGCAATTGATGTAGAACCTTAACACGCAGAGTGGTGGATTTGGAGTGGTCTCTCGGAGCAATCACACAGACACGGTGAACTTGCTTATCACGGCGGTCTCCGTAAAGTTCAATCCATTCACCAATATGTTCGCCCCAAGTGTAGCCAAGCCACTCGTAAAAATGCTTTACATCGGAGCGACTGCGCTCCATATTAAGGGCCGTGAGAATACGATTCATTCTTCTTCATTCCCAAACAGAGGAATGCCGCACCATTCAGCAAGGCTGGAACAGAGACGCTCTGCTTCACGACGACTAAGCATCACACCCAATATAAACTCCTCGGTAAAGACATTAACGGCGATGTAGTTATGGTCTACCTCGGTAAATCGCAACTCTTTATCATTGGATGCCCAAATCTTCATCGTATTCATCTCCGTTAAGTGCCGCAAGGGTTCGGAGACCCATTCGCAAGTCTGTAAAGGCTTGAATCTCTTTGGTATGTGGATTAAGAACAACCATTGGACTTGTTGGCTTCTCTCTTGGGAAACCACACATCTCACCGAAGGTATCAACAATTTTATAAGCCCCAGGTCGGACGGCCCATCGTTCTTGGCCGTGTTTGGTAAAGGGAACAACAGACGGTGTGTGGTGGTGGCCTACGACCCCAATATCAAAGTCGGCTTCACCATCGTCCCACATTTTCTTAATCACACGCGAAGGGTCAAGGTTAGAGTTGCCTCGTCGCTTGTGGCGCACAGAGATGTGGTAGGGAATGTCAGAGACCCACACTCGGAGATTTAATTCATGTGCATGGTAAAGGACACCCCTCTCTTCAACGAAACGCTTGAGGGGGTCAAAGTCGGTCATACCAGCAGTCCAGAGGTCGTGATTGCCCGCAACAACCGCCATAAGACTATCAACGGACATGTCAAGGTAATGCTCGCACAACTTCCATTGAACGGAGGGAGGGATAGTGGCTTTCATGGCTGGGCGTGGCTTATCAACAATAAAGTTGTCAATGTAGTCGCCAGCGTGAATCACAAAGACATTTTTGCTATTTGCAATTAACTCGGTGTCAATTCGCAATTGCTCATGGTCGCAGAAAGGATTGCCGATGTGTTGGTCGCTCTGGAAAGCAATACCGATAAACTTGTCTGTCTCGGTCTGCATGTGAATGTCAGCCCAGCGAGCGTGTTCAATACCTTCAATTGCTTTCTTGCTTAGAGCCTCAATATCAGCCCAGAGGTCTTCGTTGCTCTTGTTTGGTTTCTTGAGATGCTCAACAACAAACTCTGGTCGGTGGCTACGAGTGATAGAGTTTCGCATAAAAGCCTCACGAATACGCATGCGCCAAGCATTCATGGAAATGCTGGGGTCTTGTTTATACATGCGCTTTGCAAGACCCGTCTCTGTTCCGTCCCAGACCTTCGGAAGCATGTCGTTGTAGTTGGTCTTTGTGTAAGCAAACAAGTCTGGTTGCGAAATCTCCATGCGAGAAGCAAACATACGCCAGCCATCAACAGTCTTGTCTTGACACATCTCATAGAGTTTCTTTGCGAAAGGCCGCATCTCGCCTTTATAGAGGTGAATGTTTTTTTCAACAAGTTCCTTGTAGTCGTCTTTGCTCGCCATGTTCATACGATGAACGCTTTACCTTATCAATGTATTTCTTTTAGCACAGAATAAAGAATTGCAACAAAAATAAACGATGGACTGCATACAAGGTCGGCGTATTCTTTATTCTTTCCATAGGGTGATTAAATTATATATTATATTATATCTCTAATGAGTTAGGGCTTTTAATTACAGACTCTTAAGACTTATTACAAAATAAAGTGAATTGTAGAGCAGTCATGCGTTTATTTCTTTTTTGATTCTTTTTTCGTCTTCAAAATAATATATCTACACATTCGCAACATCAATAAATCAAATCGCTATGTAGACGGGAAGGCGGATAGATTGATAAGACAGAAGAAGGCTACACCTCTACATGGTCTGGCCGTTCGCGTCCAAGAAATCGGAGCCGCAGACCGTAAGGGCTGATTTCTCCTATCCTGTAAAGCATCGCCAGCCTTTTAGCCTTATCGCTGGTATGCAAGACATTGTAGAAGAGACCAACCAATTGCGGGATAACAACAACTACGACAACGACTTTGAGTTGTTTGACGATATGCTAAAACTTGACCCCGAACTAAACGGTGCAGTTCGGGCCGTTAGCCTCACGGCTAACAACTATACCATTGACTACCGAGCCGCCCGAAATGCCCGCATCCGAGAAGCCATCCGACTGCTTGTTGAAGAGACCATTGATTTTGACGACTTTATGATTAACGCCATGCGAAACATGATGGTCTACGGAAACGATGTGAACAAATATGTCGGAAGCAGTCGGGAAGGCATTACGGAACTTCAATCTCTGCCCGTTAGACAGATTACCATTCTTGATGGCCGAGGCATCAACGAAGTTGCTGACGAAATAAACCCAATTATCACCGCAGAGAGATACATTCTGCGTGAAGGCGAACAGACGCAAGAAGAAATCCGAGCCGATGAGATTCTCCATGTGCGAACTGACTACCGAAGCAATTGGTTCACGGATAGCGAAGAGAGGGTCTCGTATGGTGTCTGGGGTTCTTCTCGCTTTACCTCGCTTAAACAGGCTATCCGAGCCAAATACAACTCTATGAACAATCGGATTGCGATTGAAGACGCTATGACAAAGCAATTCATTACCATTGACAAGTCTGCTATCGCACATATCCAAGACCCCGATGAACAGAGGGAGCGTCTGTCTCACATCATGGGACAAGTCGTTGAGACACTTGAGTCTCTGCGTGGAGACCAAGTGCCTATTTTCCCAGACTATGTCAGCATCCAGCACATAGACCAGAGGACGGCTATTCCAGACACAACTTCCTTCCTTGACAATGTCAATGCTGATATTGCCGCCGTCTTGCAAGTGCCGAGGGTAGCCGCAGGTCAAGAGAAAGGTTCTACCTTTGCCGCATCCTATACGGCAAACCAATGGTCGTCGCAAGCCATTCGTCGTATGCAAGCAATTTTGAATCAAGCAGTTCGCAAGATGTTTAGCAAACACCTTGAACTTCTGCGAATTAACCACACGATGAGCGACTTACCATCCCTCAACTTTGAGCCAATTGACGAAGAAACTCGTCTTAACAAAATGCAGAGGGCTAACATGGGCTACGCTGGTGGAATCCTTACGCTGAATCAAGCCTTGGAAATTGTAGGGGAACCACAAGAGTTGGAAGGCGATGTTCGCAAAGGTGAAAGCGGAGAGACTCCAAACACAGGCCGTCTTCCCAGAGAGAACTCACAGGATAGCGCAACAGATGTGCGGGATGGTGAAGAAATTGACGAGTCTTGAGACTACAAATGACGCAGTTCAAAATCACAGGTTAGACACCATTGAGCGTCGGCTTGACAAACACGATGAGATGTTAGGGAAACTCGTTGAGGCACAGACACGCACCGAAGAACAAATGTCTGGTCTCTCTGCTTCTCTTGATACGCTCACGGCAAATCAAGCGGCAACACAAGACATGATAAACGGTATCGGTCAATCAATTGTCAAGTGGATGATGGGAATCGGGTCTGCTATGGTTGCCGCTATTATTGGAATGCAGGGTGTGATGTGATGGGTGCAAGACGCGATAGTGTAAATGACCGAATGGTTAAATGGACTTCTCTTCCAGCCATCTATCTCTGGATTGCCGCATCGGGAACAGTCATTTTCTACGGTATTTTTAAACCAGACATTGTGCTTCCCAATGTGGAGGCCTTTATTGCTCTGATTGCTATTATCGGTGGGTATGCCTCAAAATCCTATGATAACATTCTTGAATTGTGGAAAGCAGAGCAGACCGTAGAGACTGACCTTCACCCAGAAGTTATCAAATCTAACCAGAAGGTTATGGAAGCCAAAGCAGAGCATGACCGAACAGTTGCAGTTATGGAGATAGAGCATAAACATACGCTTGCTATGAAACAACAAGAGCATGAGCATTGTCTTGCTCACGAAAAGCAAAAAGCAGAATTAGGAGTGAGCGCAGATGCCCACACGAAGGAAGACTGAAAGCCGAGACGACTTTATGGATAGGTGCATGGGAGACGCTAAAATGAATGAAGAGTTTCCCGATGCACCCCAGAGGTATGCCGTCTGCAACAAATATGCCGATAACCCCGTTGCAGAGGAGCAAGTTGAGGCTCTCCAATATGGTCGTCCCAGCAAAAACGACCCTCGCAAGACTCCTGCGAAACCAAGCGAGCGTCGCAAAGGCTCAAAGAAAAACAAACCCGATTCAGCAAGCAAACCAAACAAGAACATTGAGGTTAGCAAAGAGACAGAAGCACGACTTCGTAGCATGATGAGGGAACACAATGAAAAAGTTGCTAAGAAAGGAAAAGGTAGCAGAGCATCTATGGGTCGTCTTAAGTCTGTCTTCCGCCGTGGGGCTGGTGCTTTTAGTCGGACACACGCACCTAATATGTCAAGAACAGGTTGGGGAATTGCAAGAGTCAAGGCTTTCCTCTACCTCCTACGAAATGGCCGACCCTCTAACCCCAACTACAAGCAAGACAATGACCTTCTACCCAAAAGCCATCCAAGAGGGTCAAGTGAAGGAGAAGACTATGAAGATTGGGACGAGGAAGCCTTTACAGGGGCAGAATATCAAGGTCGTCAAGTGAAACTCAACAAACCTTTCCGCACACCCAAAGGCCCAAAGAAGTTTGCCGTCTACACAAAGAACGAGAAAGGAACAGTCGTCATTGTTCGTTTTGGCGACCCTAATATGGAAATTAAGCGAGACGACCCCCAGCGTCGCAAAAACTTCCGAAGTCGCCACAATTGCGATAATCCTGGCCCCAAATGGAAAGCCCGCTATTGGTCTTGCTACCAATGGCGAGACGGTGCTAAGGTAAAAGGTAGTGAAGACCTTAATAAAACAGACAATACCTTAGCAAAAGACATGGGTTGCGATTGCGGTTGCGGCGGTTGTGGTTCCGTTGAAGCGGCTGAACCTCAACCAAACGATACAGAGACTCACGACGAATACATGTCTCGTTGTCAAGAGATGGGGTATTCGGAGCAAGAGTGCATGGATGCTCACGAAGGACACACTTTCAAATCCGAAGAAGAGTTCTACCAAGAGTTCTATGCAGGCATGGAAGACTACATTTTCTCTACACCAGAAGGAGCAAGGGAAAAATCAAGAGAAATCGGCATGGAAGGTAAAATCCATACCGAGAAAATGGCTGACGGCACTACGATGTATTTCCCAGGCCCAGACGAAGAGACTTTCCAGAAGTGGTTTGACGAAAATGATTCGCACGATGCTTCCTACCACATGGACTCTTGTCCTGCTGGCGAGAAAATGATGAATGGTCGTTGTCAAAAAGTCGCAGTCTACCTTGATGTAGAATACCGAGTGGATGAGACCATCATTGAGGCCAGCACAGGTCGTCAAGTTGTGCGAATTAGCGGTATTGCTTTCCACGAAGGCATCAACAAGAATGGCTGGAAAATTACCCGACAAGGTGCTAATCGCACCGTCTCGCAGATGGTCGGGACTGACTTGACGCTTAACCACCCACCTGCTGAAATGGGTCGCTTTAAGCGGAACATGAATGGCGGCGTAGAAGACGCAGTCGTTGGTGTTATCACCGAGGCTTCTATTACCGACAAAGAAGAAGGTAAGTGGGATGTCTCTTTCAAAGCAGATGTATATCGCTCCGAATTGTTTGAGGCTCTTGAATCTGGCCTCTGGCTACGACAAGGCTACGGTGTCTCTATTGGCGGAACGGGTATTCCCGACGAGATGGTAGAAGCCGAAGACGGACGAATGATTATGACCTTTGAAAGCGACTTTACCTTAGACCATCTGGCTATTGTCCACCGTCCCGCCTATGAACGGGCAAGCATTGATTCGGTGGAAAAAGTGGAATTAGAGGTGAAAAGTTCAGAAGCCTTTATATCTCACACCGTATATGACACTAATCAAGACAAGGTGAACTCCATGAGCGAACACGAAGTTATTGAGGCATCGGAAGAAGTTGTTGAGACTCCCGACTACGCCGCAGAAATTGAAGCACTTAAGGCTTCGCTTGCAGAGCGAGATGCCGAATTGAACACAATGAAAGCCGCCGAAGAAGCAAAGGCCGAAGAAGCCCGACTTGCTCTCGTTGAGAAGGCTACCGAAATGGGCATCGCTGGTGTCAGCGAATTGCCTGCCGAGACCATCAGCACGATTATTGCTTCCTTTGAGGCTAAGGTCGTTGTTGAAGAACCTGTTGTTGAAATGAAGCCTGTGAAGGCTTCCGAGACCCCCGTTGAGACCCCTGTTAAGAATGGCGCAGTTGTCGCTAACTTCTTGAACGGCAAGAAACTCAACACCCCAGAAGAAGTCTACGAAAAGGCTTTCAATATCTGGGCTAACACTTGGAACAAGAGTGTTTCCGAACCAAACATGCGCTCCCCGCTTTACGCAGAGGCAAAGGAGAAAAACTACATTTGAGGTGAAAAAATATGACTGCACTATCTACCCCACGAAACGCAACTTTGAAAGCAGGTAGCACCGTTAGCGGTATCGGCTACCTTCTGGCTCAAGACGGAACGAACACAATGGACTTGTCGGCTCTGACCGAAGTCTGCATCGGTGTCTCGGCTGATGAATCCGAGCGCGATGCCTCTGGTCTTGTGTCTGGCGGCTCTGTCGCATTCTACCCTCTCGGTGGTGTCCTTATGGTCGCTTCCGAAGACGCTACGACTTGGGCTTTGGGCGACACCGTCTATGTCGGTGCTGGTGGCCTTGCTACGGCTACCGCAGGCTCAAACAAGAAACTTGGCCTGTATGTCGGTGAAGGCACGACGACCTCCGCCGCAGGCGACCTTATTCCTGTTATGACTGCTGGTGCAGACATCGCATGATACACGAAAATAATTTGAGGTGAAAAATATGAACAAATCATTGGAACAAATCCTAACTGTTGAAGCCGCCGCAGGGCCATTCGGTCAAGCCGATGCCGTCCTTGAACAAACTCTCCGAGACTTCATCCAACTGCAATCCACGCTGATTGCCGTTGGAACGCAAGTCGTCGGTGTCCGTCGTGTGGGCTGGCTTGAGTTCACTTTCTATACGGGTGCAGAAGGAACCTTCTCCTACCCTCTGGCTGATAACGCTACGGCTGACCCAACCAAAATCGGAACGGAGAACTATTCGGTTCACTTGAAGAAGGGACAAGGCCGCACCATTTTCCTTGACTCCACCCTCCTCCGAGGCGAGTCATTTGAGAACCTTGACCGTCAGCAACTCGCCATTGTCCGAAACATGGCGGATGTTATTGACGATTTGATTCTTGAGACCCTCATCGGTGGCGCAGGTCAGACTGTGTCCGTTGCTGGTGGCTCGGAATGGGATGCCGCAAGCGGCGATGCCGAGGCTAACATCCTTGATGCTATGGACAAAATCTTTGAGAATGGCCGTGTGTCGGGCAACGAACCAATGGCTCTCATTGTCCCAGCCAAGCACCGAAGCGTCCTCTTGCAGACCACGCTCTACGGAAATGTCGTGGAATCCCTTGAGGAGCATCTCCGCCGCATGAGCAACTTGACTATCCTTTACAGTCGCAACTCTCGTCTGGCTGACAAGGCTCTCTTGCTAATCCCAGGCTCGGAGACTGCCGAGTTCTTCCAATACAACGGCGACGGTTTCCAAGAGACCGAATTGACCCGAATCCCAGGTGTCGGCTACGATTGGATGCTGACGGGCTACATGGGTTGTATTGTTCACGAAATGCAGGATGGTGCGGCTTCTGGTAAGAACAACCGCATTTGTGTGATTGACAACATCTCTGCTTGATGCGGGGGTGTTTGATTGAGCGACAGAACGCAATTCTTGGTCGGATATGCCGAGCGCAGGCTTGGCCGTGAATTGACGGAAGACGAAAAGACTCAATTTGAAGGTCTTCTCACTCGCCGTCAAGCGGCTGACCTTGCTGACTCGCTAAAGGTAAAGCCCAAAAAGGCTAAACCCAAGAAGTCCAAGTGGACTCCTTCCGAGGACGAATCAATGGACACTACAATTGAAAAGGTGGTAAATGATG
>Ga0222718_10002294_pt1 | contig 17342 bp, 24 predicted proteins | sample C33_27DmetaG_FD_165045 | JGI IMG/M metagenome (GOLD analysis project Ga0222718, IMG submission 165045) | Estuarine water microbial communities from San Francisco Bay, California, United States - C33_27D | ecosystem: Environmental > Aquatic > Marine > Unclassified | place: USA: California... | reverse complement strand
AAAAGTGTTGTATTCACTTTACTTGCAACTTTTTCAGCTTCTATGTTAGCATTTATATTTATGTATTTTCTCGTTGGGTACGGTGGTGGCCAACTCACAAATAATGTCCAGAAAAATTAAGATTATATCCTTCTCCTAGAAACTTTTTTTATAGATCTCCTTCTCCTAGAAACTTTTTTTATAGATCTCCTTCTCCTAGAAACTTTTTTTCTATTTAATTTAGTTGTTGAAGGAGGTTTAGATCTTTTAATAGTTATATTAAATTTGTTAGAAGTTTTTCTTATAGCCCCTGATAAACTTGGAGAAGACCATAAAATCCATTTAGACCAAAAACCAGCAGTTTTTATTCCAGATTTTGTCCAATTTTCTCTAGTTTTATGTCTAGATTCATATCTTTTCATTCTATCTTTATCTTTATGTTTGGTGTAATCTGAATATCCTTTAGCCCCGAAATTTACAGTTTTTATTTTCTTCCCGTTTTTATAAATAAAAACTGTAAATTTTTTCTTTGAAGTTGGAGATGTTTTTACTAAATAAACAGTGATTTTCATTTATTTAGTAAAATTTTATTTTATTTTATTTTTCATCTTTTACTAGTTAGTGAAGGAGCAGAAATAGATTTTTTAATTTTTTTCTTTTTATTATAAAAATTTCCAAAATTATGACAGACATCTTTACGAAATTCTCTATTTTTCATAACACTATCTAATATAGAAATTTTTTGAAACCCGTTTAAGTTAATATTTCTCTTATGAGCCGCTTTCTCTATTTCCACATATAATTTCATAAATAAAAATAATGTTTTAATATCTATATCAGTTGAAGCATAAGTATCAAAAATTTTACGAAAAGAAGGATTCTCCAATAAATCGCTAATATTTCGATAATGACTATTTAGTTTATAAACTTTTCTTCCGTTATACTCAGAACTCTTAAGACAAGAATCTAATTTATCAGAAGTAATATTTAACGATAGGATGTCAGACATTTATTATAGTAATTTTATTTTTTTAAAATTATAACAATAAATGAATGATAACCCATTAAATTGGCCTGACTGTACTTCCCTTGATAAACAATGGAAAAATCCCTCTCTGGAAATAGAATGGAAAAATTGTGTTTCTCCAAATAATGAAATATATTCTAACCCCCAGTGGAAAAATCTACCTATGAAAGAAAAGAAACAGAAAGTTACTAACATGTGCTGTAAAGAAGTTATGCAATGTTCAGGACGTAATATATGGTTAAACGATAAAAAAAGATCGTGGAATAAAAATAATAAAATACAAAAATATAATTGCCCTAAAGATAATATTTTACCACCAGAACCACACTTTGGAATGGGAATACTATAACGAGAGAAGTATTACGAATCTATTTGCACCTCAGTGGTATTCATCATCATCGCAAATATACCCCAAGCTAATAAAGGACACACCATCATTTTAGAAAACTGATTTCCTTGTGTGAAACAACATAAAACAGCAGCTACTGCAAATATTAGGACCCATGAAGCTCCTTTACTAGAATTAGCGCAACCATATACATATATCCAGACTGCTAAAGTAATTGTTGCTATAGAATAAGTTATTATAGGAATAATTTCATGAGAACTTTCTCTCACGGCAATAACCCATGATAAGCCAAATAAAATAAATAAAATAGCCCATATAATACCAAAGGCTACCGCGGGAGGACGGAATTTAACATCTTTACCAGCTTTTCTAAGAGGACAAATAGCTTGAATACTATAACCTAATACTCCTGGTATTAAAAAAAATAAAATATCTTTCCATGTTATTTTCATTGTTTATTATTTGATGAAGAAAATTATAACTTTATACAATAAATCATAGTTAAATGAAAAGGACGCGTATAAGCATCTCCACCACTATCTATTACAACATTAGACACTATAGTATTAGCATAACTAAATTGAGGATCATCTGTAACCCCAGGACCTGTAACATCGCCAATCCCATCCCCGGGAGCCCATATCATCTGTCCTGTATCATTATTTTCTAATTTTAAATAGGGTGTCCCTTTTAATTTAGGTAATACTAATGAATAACTTTGACTTGAAGAATCAGTTGAAGCTGATAGAGTTATAGAAGAAGTTCCTGATATAACTATCTGAGTAGGAACCAGATAATGGATAAATTGCAAATCCAGTATCTATTGTAGACATCTTATATTCTTTATATTCAATCTAATAAATTTATTAGATTGAATAAAATGTTACCTTGGAATATAGAATTACATATTATATCTTTTATTAATGACACCCACATTGCTTATGTATGTAAAAAATGGAAAAGATATAGATCCAGAAGAATTAAAAATGCCGCACTTAAAATATCCAAATGGTACAAAATACGTAGAAACATCAGAAGATCTCCTCCTACTATATGGACTTTTGTAAGACGACTTATAGAACAATATTCACCATCTCAATTAGAACACCTACCTCAAATTATGGTCAATTCATTACACCTTGAAAATAATCTTATAGAATCATGGAACGAGATTCTAGGAAGTAAATTAAAACTTATTTATTGGATTATTAACGTTCCTATACCTTTAGAAGATTGGCTATATATACATATGAATTATTTGAATTTTATATAAATTATCAAGATATTATTTATTATGCAATATATTTTCTATAATCATTATCACTATTGATATTAACCCAATTATCCCTATTCCAACTCCAAGACTTATCGCTATATTACGTCCTAATTTAGACCGGGGTTTTGGTGGAGGACCAACACACTTATCCAAGCAAGTAGTTTTTTCATAACATCCGAGATCTTTCCCCACTATACAATCATCCACAGATGAACATATCCAATCCGGATTTCCTGAACACATTCTACCTAGCTGAGGTGGTGATGGCGTAGGCGATGGTGTGGGTGATGGTGTGGGTGATGGATGAGGTGATGGCGTAGGTGATGGTGTGGGTGATGGTGTGGGTGATGAATGAGGTGATGGCGTAGGTGAAGATGCTTTAATTGAATAATAAGGCGTAGAAGAATTTAAATAAGTATTATTCATCATATTTTTATTTATTTTATTTATATAAATAAAAAATTGAAAAGTAGAAAATGGTCTAAAAAAATAACAAATACTATAAAATGTCTAATAATACTCAACTAACTCCAGCCATTGGCTATGATACTAAATCCATGATTTTTTCTGAACCTCAATCAGGATCTATTCCGGGAAGTACAATTACATTTAAGAGAATCCTTATTCAAACAAAAAATCCTGACGGTACTGTGGGCGATTTAATTATTCCCACAACTAAAGTATTCTCTTTTGGACCATCAGAAAGTCGTGATCTCGCTACACAAAAACTAAATGGTTACGTAATGCCATTGTGTCTTTATACACGAGATAATCCTCAAAAAGAAGAAGTAAATTGGGTCGAAAGTTTTAATAATATTGTGGAAGAATGTAAAAAACATTTAGTTACTGAAGAAACTAAAAGAAAGATTGAAAAATATGATTTAGAATATGTCGAATTGAAGAAAATGAACCCTCTTTATTACAAAAGAGAGAAGGGTAAAATTGTTCCTGGAACTGGCCCTACTCTATATGCTAAACTAATTCGCTCTAAAAAACTAAATAAAATTATTACTATGTTTTACAATTTTGACGGTGAAGAAATTAATCCACTTGATAATATCGGTAAATACTGTTTTGCTAAAGCTGCTATCAAAATTGAATCTATTTTTGTTGGTAGCAAAATCACCCTACAAGTTAAACTCTACGAATGTGAAATGAGACTCATTGAAATGGGAATGCCTCGGCTTTTGCGCCCTAACGCTAAAAAAAGAGTCTTGACATCCAAACAATCTTGTCCACTTCTCTCCGAAAGTAAAGATGGAGAAGAACAGCTTTCTGATGACGCCGGTGAAGGTAGTCTCGCCGAAGATTCAGACGATTCAGATGTTGTAACTTCCCCAAAAGTAGTAGTAAGAAAGAAAAAAACTTCTACTTTAGTAAAAGATAAGCCAGCAACAACTAAAGTTGTAAGAAAACGTCGAGTTAAAAAAGTAGTTGCTCGTGCTGCCACATAAACTCAATCAGGATAATCATAAACTATATAAACTATAAAAAAAAAATAATAAAATTTACACATAATTTTATTATAATCTACTAAACCTTAGAACCCTTGCTTATCAAACGAATTATCTTTGAGCAAAACTCACTCTCACGACCATTTGCATACTTATGAATCGCCTTAGCCGCCTCCATGAAATCAAAATCAGTATTATCCATCTCTTCTTCACTAAATTTATCTAATAATTTCTCATAATGATCCTGGCACAACTTGTAACTACGATCTTTCAAGGCATCACACAACTTCAACATCATCTTACGAAACCCGGGATCCTCCACTATATCACCCTCCTCATTCTTATACTTTATCTTATTACGAGCCACATCAACACAAATTATACGATCCTTAAAAGGAAACTCTAAAGCATACTCTGCATACCCCTCAGGACCCTTCACATGGTGATCCAAAGTTAACATTGGCACATTTTCCTTGATACGATCAATTCTTAAAGGTTCCATTTGCTTTATGTAATTATTAATCTGAATTGTCTTATTACTAGTAGTATGAGTAGGTCTAGAGACAGCTTTAATAGCAACCTGGGTCAGTTGATTTTGAAGGTCTTTGACTAACTTCTTTTGCTCTTTTAATTCTAAATTATTTTTTTTTATTTTCTCTTTAAGAGAAGAAATAATTATGTCTTTCTCTTCCGTTTTTATTCTTATTTGATAAGGAATACAAGATTCTTTATGACTACTTAATCTATATTTAGTAGTTAATTTTTTTTTACAATCTTTACATTCAAAGAAAAAATTAACTCCTTGTATTTTTAAACAATATTTAGCAGTTTTTTGATGAATTTTTAAAACTTGTTTACTTTTGAATTTATTATTACAAAATTTACATTCAATCATTTATTTAATATAATATATCTTTTAAATAAACTACAAAATTTGTAGTTTATAAACTACAAAAAATAACAACTTTTGTTAAATTTTGTTATTTTTTGTAATTCAGTTTAAAACTGAAATGCCTTGATTTTTGGACTTTTGAAAAAAAATCGGGTCGGTTACAAAATTTGTGTAGAGGCCTATTTTGATTTTGGAGAAATTGCTTATTTTGAAAAATTCCAATTTAGACTATTTTTGGATTTTTAAAAATTTCTAGGATTTTATAATTTTTTGAAAAAATCTAAATTATAAAAATTATTTTACGAAATCTATACATTTTTTTATTATGTTTGAAAAATAATCTATTTTTTCATTTTCTGGAAGAATAAATCTTTCTCTATTGGCTCGTTCTCTACATTCGCTAAGATTATTAAAAACAAGTCCTTCTACTAGACTCATTTTTTCTTTATTAGGGCAAGAAGAGTAGAATACCACTTCATGTTCATCGGTTTTATTGTAGGTAGATAATCGGTTGGTTAGATTAGTAGCTTTACCAAGTATATAACGTCTTTCTTTTTTTAGTCCAGGAGTAGTAAGAATATAGATGACATTTTGACCTTCATATTTAGTACGACCTTGTTTTTTAAGATATTTTTTGTTTAGATGTTCTACTTTATTCTTACCGTCTATAACATATAATTCAGCTAAGCGTTGATAAGAATCTAATAGTTCTTTGTAGTCATATTTCATAGTAGTTATATTTTTCTCATATAAATCCTTATTTGATAATAAATTGGAAATATATAAATTTTTAGTGGATAATAAGTTAGTAAGTTCTGTTATTTTTTTTTCTTGGTCAACTAATTTTTCAGTTTTTTTACATTTCTTAATATGTCTTTGATAAACAAATTTTCTATAAAAAGATTTATTACACCCTGTACATGTAAATGTAGCACTATCTTTTCCTTGTATTTTTAAACAATACTTAGCATTTTTTTGATGATATTTTAAACTTCTTTTACAAGAAAAAACACTTTTACAAAAACCGCATTTAAATTCTGTCATTTATTTTAAAATACAAATCTTTAAATTTAATCACTAAAATGTGATTTTAATAGTGATTCACATGATGATTAAAATAAATATTTTAGTTTTATATTATAAATTCGTAAGTAGACATACAGATTAATAATAGTATTATTATACTAGTTATATTTTTTTTGTTTATATTTGTTACACAACAGAAAGAAAATATTTCTAAGGTAGAAGATGCGGGAGATGTATTAAAGTATATTTTGGGATTACAATGGTCTGATCCTGTAAATTGGATCATAGACGCGTTTAAAGAGGGTTAAATAATTTGTTTATTTTTGGAAGGTGTGGCTGTTCTTCCCCATTTTCCTTTTTTAATTTTCCATTTCCATCTGGAATGAATGCCTCTAATTTTCCATATTTCGTAAATAAAATTAGGATCTCCGTTAATTTTGAGCCATGGTCCCATTTTGGTGTGATGGGGGAGATAAGTGATAAGATATTTTCTTCCTATGGATAGATCAAATTTATATATGGAGCAGGCCATTTTTATTTTATTAAAGTTAGTTTAATATAAATATTATATAAATGAATAAAATAATTATATTAATTATTACTTTAGCCATTTTAACATTAATAATATTAGGTTCTATTTTTCTAAAAAGAAGTCGAGAAAATATTATGACACCTTTGAAAATAAAAAACCATAATATTGCTAAAAAAGAGATGATTAATATGTTTCGTGAATTTGTAAAACTTTGTGATAAATACAATATTAATTATTGGGCTAATGGAGGTACTTTTATTGGAACTGTGAGGAATAAAGGTTTTATTCCTTGGGATGGTGATGTTGATATAACTATGCCTTCTAGTGACATTAAAAAATTAGAAAAGGTTGTTACAGAATTATCTGGTTATATGTGGTATCAAACCAAGTACAATGATCCTAACTATCTTTCAGATATTAGAAAAATTAGACATCTAAATTACCATTATGATGATCGATCTAAAAAATGGCATAATGGAATACAATTGGATATTTTTGAAATTAGTGACAATATATATAAAAAAGGTCGTAATGTAAAATATCCATCTTATTACCTAAAAACAATAACACATGATGATATTTTTCCTCTTAAAAAATTACAATTTGAAGATTTTAAGGTTAATGTTCCCAATAAATATAAAAAATATAGTAAACTATCATTCGGAGATTACCCACCTAAAAATCCACCATTAAAAAACCAAATATGTCATGAAGGTGATAATGGTCTAAGTACTTGTAATTTTCTTTTAGAAACACCGGAATGGACTAAAAAAATGTACCCTAATTTATACAAATAATGATATTTTATATTTATTATAATAAATATGAAAGATAGGTTATCTCATCGTAGACGAAGGTCCCGTAAAAGATCTCGTCGAGTATCAAGAAGACGAAGGTCCCGTAAAAGATCTCGTCGAGTATCAAGAAGACGAAGGTCTCGTAAAAGGTCTCGTAAAAGGTCTCGTCGAGTATCAAGGAGACGAAGGTCTCGTAAAAGATCTCTTAAAAAATATATAAGACCAAAAGGCAAAACAGGGAATGAAAAGAAAAGATTTAAAAAAGTTCTTGAATCGGCACGAGTTGCATTAAATAGTATTAAAATGCCTTTCCATATATCTGATGGTACAGCTTTAGGAGCTCGTCGCGAAAGAAATTTTATAAAGAATGATCATGATATAGATTTAGCAGTTTTTAAAAAAGATGCAAATACTGTATCAAAGGCAAATAAAATTATTAAATGTATGAAGAAACATGGATTTAGATTAAAAAATAGATTAGGAAATTTAAACATAGGTTTTGAATGTCAGTTTGAAAAAGATAGAGTACCTTTAGATATATTTTGGGTAGATACGGAAGGAATTTATAAAGGTAAGAAAGTTTTTGTTGCCAGTTCATATTTTGATTTGTGCGATGATTTACCTAATGGTGTTTGTGTTTGGGGTGTAAGTCCTTATAGAGTACAGTCTATAAATTTTTTAGGCAAAAAATATTTTTGTTTGCCTAAAAAAACTTTAGTAGAGAAATATGGAAGGGATTGGAAAATTCCTAAATCTTATTCGTATTCGGAAGGTTTAGAAGGAGAATATAAGGGTATGTTAAAGGATTATTATAAGTGATTATTTGGATCCACATTTACAATCTTTACATTTACAGCATCTACAAGGTTTACATTTGCATTGAGGATGGCATTTACAGCATTTGCAACATTTTTTAGGTTCCATTTTATTGTAAGCAAATTTAATATTTTAAAATAATATTTAATTTTTTGGATTTAAGTTATTATCTGAGATATATTTATGTATAGATTCCCCTAAATCTTTTCTAACTTGTTGTCTATTGATCGACCAATATTTGCTGGTTATAATGGTGAGAAATAAAAATTCTGTGAGTGCGATAAAAAATAGAGTGACAAGTGAGTCTTTTATGTGTGTAGAGATAGGTAGACATACCCTGAATGCTTTAATGGTGATAATAATGACAATGACTAGTATAATAGCTATTATGACCCATTTAACAGCTTTACGGAGTGTTTTTTCATTTTGTTTACTGATATTTTGGTCAGTTTTTTGTGATTGTTTGATTGATTTTTGTTTAGCTAGATCAAGAGATCCGTCAATAACAATGAGAAGAGCGTCTTTGGTGGATCCTTCTGGGGGTTTAAGTTTGTTGAAATCTTGGTCAGTTGCAAGATCGTCTACAACTAAGTTGATTTGATTTACGAAGGATTGTTTTTCTATTAATTTTACATAAGTGAAGAAGAATACGGTGAGAAAAATGAACATAGTAAATATTTGTAATCCCATACCGAATATTCTGTTGATAATTATGTTTTGTTTGCATTTAGTCATTTATCATTATAAAATAAATATTTGTATGTCTATATAAAATTCTTATCGAAGATGCTTCTAAAAGAATTTCCTATTAATACTTGGTTAGTGAGGCCAAGTTCATTGATTGGTAATAGTAATATAATACCTATAGTTATTACCATAAAAGAAAAAAATAATTTATTAAATCATATGGTGGTATATCAGAGAAGAGGTGTAGGTATACCTACCGCGGAAGATATTAATAGTGGGAAGATAATTCGAGGTGCCGATATAAGTAAAAATAAGTTTATCCCTAGAAAAGATTTGTTTTTAGAGTATATAAATTCGTCTAAATTATCTTTGTTAAATTATTTTAATTTATAATTTTAGCAAAATCAATAAATAATCTTAAAAAAAAATTATTTATTATAAATGAGAAGATCCAAACGCTGTAAAGAAATGATAGAGCAACAAAAAAAGAAAACAAGAAGACGTACTTCGTCTTCAATTTCCTCAAAGATAACTCAGAGTCGATCAGTTCCTGAAGTAAAATCATTAAAGGATTTAATAAAGCTAGGTCGATCAATAAGATTTTATAAAAATCTTGATACAGTAATGCTCTGGAGAATAACTCCTTATTTAGAAGAGTTGGATGATATGGTAGGAATGAAAGCTCTTAAAGAGTCTGTCTTTTATCAAATTATTTATTATTTGAAGGGAATGCATAAGCGCAATAAAAATGAAGAGTACCTACACACTATAATAACAGGAGCTCCCGGAACGGGTAAAAGTTCTGTTGCGCGTATTATTGGTAAGATATACCAAACAATGGGAATCCTTTCTAGATCTGGTCCTTTTAAAATAGCTTACAGAGATGATTTTATTGCTGAATATTTAGGCCAAACTGCTTTGAAAACTAGAAAATTATTAAAATCGTGTATTGGCGGAGTTCTTTTCATAGATGAGGTCTACGCCTTAGGTCCAGGTAATAAAGATAAAGATAGTTTTTCTAAGGAAGCTATTGATACAATTACTGGATTTCTTTCGGAGCACAAAAATGATTTTTGTTGTATTGCAGCAGGTTATGAAGAAGATATAAAACGTTGTTTTTTTAATGTAAACAAGGGATTAGAAAGAAGATTTCAATGGATTCATCGTATTGGTGAATATTCTAATGAAGAATTGGTAGATATTATGTTAAAAATGGTTCGAGAAATGGAATGGAGTATTTCTGTACCTCGAGAAGAAATTATTAAATTGGTTAATAAGAATAAGGATATGTTTAAACATTGTGGTGGAGATGTTCAAAATTTTCTAACTAAATGTAAATTGATGCATGCTCAAAGGGTATTTTCATTGGATTCTGGGCATATGTTTATATTTATTCAGAAGGATTTAGAAAAGGGGATTGAATTGATGAAAAAGAATAGGTTTTCTAAAGAAGATAAAAGTCATTATAATTTTTCGATGTATACATAAGATTATTATTTTAAATATTTAATTTAAAATAAATGACATCTATAGTACTCCCTATTTGTATTGGAATAGTTGCAGGATTATGCGGAGGTTTATTTGGATTAATTTCTTCAGTAATTATAATTACATCTCTCACTTTATTCAATTTAGTTCCTAATCAAAAAACAGCTGTAGGAACAACAATATTTATTCTTCTACCTCCTTTAGGAATATTAGCATTTTATCATTACTGGAAAAGAAAGCAAGTTAATATTAAATTAGGTTTATTAATAATGATATCTTATGCTATTGCGGCAGGAGCAGGAGGATTGATATCGACAAAATTGAGCAATAAAATGATCGAACTTCTTACAGCAATATTATTAACACTAGCAGCAATTCTATATTATGTATTCTATTTTTTTCGTTCTGGATCTAAATCTAACATCTCGTTAAGAGGAAAAGATATATAGATGTCTTCTCCAATATTCCACATATTACCTCCTGGCCATTTCAAAATATTTTTAAATTTATTTGAGTTATCTGATAAAAAAACTCCTCTTATAGAGGGGAGAATATTCTTTTTTATTTTAGGCCATAATAATTGCGTGTTTTTAATAGATGATATTAAATATATATATTTAGAGTTACTCTTTATATTTTTTAGATCTTTATTCAATTGATTTATGCAATATGTTTCCAGAATAATAGGGTTAGATACCATTACAAATACAATATTAGAGTTAGGTACATTTTTTAATTTATAACCACAGTTATCGGGGTATTCTGTATTAGAAGGAATAAAAATCTTATCTTGATCAAATTCTTTAAATAAATTATTTGTTTGCGGTTTTGTTATTAATAATAAACGTCTATATTTTTCAGGTACCATAGTTTTAAATTTTTGAATAGATTTGTTAGATGGTCCTTGAGAAATGAGAATTTTATAAGCAGAGCTTTTATTTTTATTTAGCATCATATACTCATTTTTATTAACTATATATTGAGCACCTAATATAATAAAAATCATGGCTAATATTACAATTATTATCCAAAAAATCATTTATTATAAAATCATATAATAAATTTATTTTAACTTAATTCTTTACCCACATAATATTTTATTCTATCAATTAAAGAACTAGATAAATTGGAAGCCTTAACAGGGACATAATTTAAGGCTATATATTTAAAAAATAAAAATTCTATAATTCCTATGAAGAAAAATATAACCAGGTTATCAATTAATATAGATTTAAATTTTATATCAAATTTTTTGTATAGTTTAAAATAAGCTATTGTCCCAATCAAGAAAATAAACAATACTATTATAGCTCCAATACAAATATTTAAAAGATTGCGATTATGTTTTTTCAATTGAGGATCACCATTTTCATATTTTTTAGGCATATCAGTAGCAATTTGGTCAATATTATCCCAATGAATTTGAGCGGATATATTAAGTTTATCACTTTCATCTTTGATATTTTTTAAAGCTATGGGAACCTGTTTTTCTATTGCATTTTTTAATTGGGATTGAACAGTGTCTTTTTCTATGTCGGATATATATAGGAAGAAAAAACAAGTCAGGAAAACTGAAAGTATTAAAACGTGTAGAGTAATATTTATTCCATGGTGAGCTTGTTCTGCGGTTACCATTTAGTCATTAAGAAAGAAATAATTTTTTCTTCATTTGTTTATATCCGCTAGAAAATAGTTCTAATTTAGAAGGTGTATCTAAATTAAAATTAAAAAATGCTATATCTCCAGGTGTTATATTTATAGTACGACATTTTTTTGATGCATTTTTTATTTGAGCTTTTATCGCCAATTTATGAGAAATAAACATAAGATAATACATGTACTCTATAACATTGGTTTTTTCAGACGAAAAATTAACTTGATTACTTTCTAATAAAATACCTAGAACTTTTTTACCTATTTTATCGCCAATATACAAGGGAAAATTATTTGAAACCCCCCCGTCAACATAGTAATTTCCCATATATTTAAACCTGTCAAAAATAAAAGGAAGATTAGAAGTCATTCGAAGAGCTATAAGACAAGGCATTTTAGGGTATGTTTCATAACTTAAAATTTCTAATTTATCTCTGGTTGTGTTATGGGAAGTACAAATTAAAGTTTTTTTATAGTCATTACGAAGATCTTCTAAAGTAATTAATTTACCTATTTTTTCTATGGTCATTTTTTCTAAAATTTCATGGATATAATTATATGAAACAGCTCCATTACCATTTAACATAGCGACTAAATTAAAGTTCCGTATTCTTTCTAATACTTGATGGGTGCATAGATATACAAGGATATCTTGAGGAGTGTACCCAATGGCTAATAAATAACAACATATAGCTCCAGCAGATGTTCCAATAAAATTCTCAATTTTTTTTAAGAGAAAATTATCTTGTGCGAATTGAAGAGCCCCCATCATTACAATACTATGAATTCCTCCTCCGGAAAGTACAAGAGTATCATAATCTCCCGAAATATATTTAAATTCTGTTTTTTTATCATCCTGAGATTTTTTTTCCATTTATTGAGTAATAGGATTCTTATAAGTTAAGAACCTTTTTTAATAGTAAAATACAAATAATAGAAAGAATAATAATAGCAATAATATACAAACTATTATCCCGTTTATAAAACTTTGAACAAATAGGACAGTTTTCGACATGACGTGCTATCTCTAAGCAAGTTGGTTGATTAGAAAATCCCTCATGAAAATCTCTATTATGAGACATCTCTGGACCAGTCATATTTCTTTTTAAATGAGGTATCTGTTGTTGTGATGGTCTAGGCATCATATGTTCAGATGGAGGAGACATTCTAGGAGGATAAGCTTGCTGAGGTTGAGTGCTCATACCTGATTGTAGAGGAGGGGGAGTGGCTCCTGATGGACGAATAAATTTTTGATATTTTTGAGGTATCATAGTATGTTGATTTTGAGATCCACCTAGTTCTAGGTCTTCAAGCTCCGGTAAGTCTTCGATATAGGTTATATTTCTTTTCTGCCCGTACATTACTTTTATTAGTATTTATTTAAAATTTATTTTTTAATATTAACTACTTTATTTTTAACAACCAATTGATATGTTTGATACAAATATTTATCTTTCTTTTTAGTTATAGTTTCTTCTAGAATATTATTAAATGATATAGACTGCGAAACCGCCTTTTCCTCTGTCTCTTTTATTTCTTTAACGCGAAAAACCACTTTTATACCTTTCTTTACAAGATCTTTATATTTTTTAGTTTTTTTGAGAGATTTAAATTGGTCATATACTCCTGTAACACTAATTTTAATCTTATCTTGAGTTTCAGGAATAATTAAATCTTCTATATCTTCTACTGAAGAATATATAATTTTTTTCCTAGGAAGTTTCAAATCAATTTCTTCCAATTTATATTTTTCACCCACCTGATCAAAAAATAATAATGCTATTATATTCTTACTACTTTCCCCAAATGCATGCTGCATAGCGGACCCTGGATAATAAATATTTTTTTGTGGTTGCTGATTAGAATGAATATGACCAGACACCACTTCAGGATAGTCTAAAGACCATTTATCTCCTTCGGAAGAAATAATAGCCCCCATTTTACAACCAAAAAATTCCTGGTGAGCAAAAATACAATCAGAATCCTTCCAACAATCTTCCAAGGTATTTAAAGCTTCTTCAAATCTTCCAGGAGCAACAAAAGGAACGAAAATAAATTTAAACATATTGATTGTTTCACATAAAACTTTATCAACTATTATAGTATTATCCCATTCTTTCATACCATTCATCCAATGATTAGTAGTTAGAAATTGTTGATGATTTATCATATCATGGTTTCCTACTAAAATATAGGTTTTAGCAATATTTCGTAACTTATTTATAAGACTATAACTCTTATTTAACGGTATAGTATGAAGTCGTTCATGATTATGTAAAAGATCTCCAGCTACAATAATTATAGTGGGATTTTTTTGACGCGCCAAAAAAGTTATTTTTTCTATAAAAATATCAGTTTCGGAGATATTAGATATTTTAAAATGAGGATCTCCCACAAAAAGTATTAAAACCATCTTTAATTTACTTTCTATCATATTATTCATTTTAAATTCAATTAAATTAAACTGTTATTAATGTTGAACAATCAATTACAGGATCTGCAAGAACGCATGTATTTATTAACATAGTTTTTAAATTCTTAATTCTTAATTTGTTAATGAAAAGGGGAGTATTATCTTTACATGTTATTTTCTTACATATATGAGGATTTTGTTTCCCTTCTTCTAAACCTATTGTAATGTGTTTAATTTTACGGATATTATTAGTTTGTAAAGTACTATCTATTATAATTACTTCCGATTTTTCATCCTCCGTGGTAAATTGTACGACAGACGGGGGAAGAGAACCTTGAGAAGAGAAATAAACAAATATTAATAATGATAGACAAGAATAATTAGTATCTTCTTCTATAACAACATCCCATAAAAAGGTATATGGAAGATTGTGGATATAAAAATTACCTATATTTTGTTTTCCTCCATAATAATCTCTGTTATTTAAATAATAACTATGAGCTCCTATAGGGCTAAAAGATTTTACTGTGTTCATCTTTTCTATCAATGATGTACATGGGGGAAAATTTTTAACGATACCATTTTGGAAGAAAAATTTTATACCGGAATCATCTTCATTTTTAATATGATCAAGAAATTTTTTAACTCGAAAAATCTTATCACAAGAAATGCATTTATGGAAAACTTTATCATGCATATGATATACAATACGTGTTACATTAACACGATTTTTAATTTCTTCACAATATATATTCCCTTGAGAAATAGGACATATCATATTTCCATTAGATCTCCTACCGAGTTCATTACTACAATAAGAACAAATAATATGACCCTTATTACAATGAATAAAATACTCACATACTTGAGAATGACATACTGTGCAAAATATAACTGAAGGACGGGACATTTATTATATGAATTTATCAAAAATTATATTTTTTACTAAAACAAAAATATAATTAATTACTCAATATAAATTATCATTTAATTTTTCGATTCTCGACGTGATACAACTTCGACAACTTTACGAGGAAGAAAACTATTACGTAAAGCAGGAGGATTAGGAAAGTTCTTCTTAGAAGATAAAAGAAGGGGACTAAGTTTTTGATGAGATTGAACACGTGGAGCAGGACTTTGTTCGAAACTTCTAATACTATCAGATCTTGTTCTACCTTCTTGATCATTTTGCTGACGAGTTTGCTCCAATTTGAAACGACGAATCATATGATTTAAATGGGTAGGAGATTGTTGATTCATAACAGAAATAATCTTATTTAATGAAATACGATTTTCTGTTCTATTAGTTAAATGCCATGCATGACATTCTCTAATAACAGCAAATTCCTCCCTAGGAACAGTAACATAACGTTTTTTAATAAAACGTTGTACATATGCTCTGTAAATACTCCTAGAAATATCATATAAAGTATTCTCATATTCATCAAATACTTGAGCCATCCTAGGATAAAGATGGTAAAGCATATTAGTCATACGACGATTCATACGAGCCTGTAAATAACGAAATTTTATACTAGGTTCATTTCCACGTGCAATAAAAAGATCTTGATAATCTTTATGTAGCACTTTTACTTGAGTATTATTTAGATTAAAACAGATTACTCCTTGCAAATCTTTATAACTCAATGACTTTACATATTCAAGTAAATCTTCAATATTTGTAAAATCTAATTTCTTAGGAGAAGATAACTTAATATCTTCATTTAAATTTAATTTACCATCAGTAAATGTCCCCACGTGATAAACTTTAGGATTTTCGGGAGCGTCACATACTATTCTATTTTCAGGAGTATTTCTAACTAAAAACATATACTGCTTATTTTTATCTAACGAAGATTGAAACCTTTCTAAAATATCTTCCCCTTCACCTAAAAAATTAGTAAAAGATTTATTATCCTTCTCCTCCTGTATTAAAGCATTCTTAAAAGATACCCCAAACGATTCTCTACTAGCCCATTTACTTCTAAACGCGTTAAGTTTTCTATGTGTAGAAACAAACCATTTAGTATCAAAGAAAAACAAACGAATTAACGTTCCTTCCTGTGACTCATAAAAATGCCAATCGTCTAAAGACCCTAAAGCATCGGCTATTTTATCCGTTTCTAAATGATTAAATTCTGAAGTATAAGGGAAAGCTTTCATAACTAACTTATCACCTTTAAACACTACACCTCTACATTGTTTAACAAGATCCGTATCTTCTTCTGTACACTTAACAAAACAAAACATATCTAACCCTGATGTTTCATCATTATCCACTAAATGTATATTATTACTTTGTTTTTCTATATTTTTACGATTAAACTCTAATAAATTTTCTTCCTTTTTTGTACAAACTGAGGAGCAGTCTTCCTTAATTAAACCTTCATTTTTTTCACCGCTGATCTCGGCAGATCCAACTGCGCTCTTACTTGTTGGAGCTACAGTCTTGGAAGGTTCAGGGGAGATGGCAGAGTTGTTAATCTCTTCCTTACCGGTATTTTCCGTGTTAACCAAATTATCATGATTTAAATTGGGCATTGCTTTGAGTTTTATATGAAGAAATTTGTTTTTAAATTCATTTATTTTCAAGTGTAGAAATAAAAAACATATCATTAACAACTGTTTCCATTACTATAGGAATACACATGCGATCACACCATTTTAAAAGATATAATAAAGAACTAATATCATCTTTCCATATTTCTCCTTGAGACAAGGGCGCATGGCGATCTTTTTTACTGCCAAATTTTACTAAACTATCATTAAGATGAATTAACCAAAGATTTTTTATTCCTATTATTTTATTAAAATCAGTAATCATTCGTTCTATCTCTTCTATTTTTGATATTTCATATTCACCATAACCCCAAATATGAGCAGTATCTATACACACCCCTATATTATTTATAATATCTCTATCTACTTGATCCATAATATTTTTAATTTCTAC
>Ga0222718_10002293_pt1 | contig 17342 bp, 16 predicted proteins | sample C33_27DmetaG_FD_165045 | JGI IMG/M metagenome (GOLD analysis project Ga0222718, IMG submission 165045) | Estuarine water microbial communities from San Francisco Bay, California, United States - C33_27D | ecosystem: Environmental > Aquatic > Marine > Unclassified | place: USA: California... | reverse complement strand
CAGCCTGTGGGGTAATATCCATCCCAGCTGATGTAAGTTCAGTACCTTTTTCTCTAAATAATTCTCCAGTAGTTGGTATATATTTTCTTACTTTAGCAGCATGAGGAAATCCTTTTAGTAGTATTTCATCAGGAAATACATCATCAATAGAATCTAATATATTATCAATTTCAAAATCACTCTTTAAGACTTCTTTCAAAGGTGTTGTTACAATCATCTGTGCGGTAACATTGGTAGTCCATTTATTATTAGATATACTGTTGTCTATACCGGTTACTGTAAATCCTACGTTATCAAAATACCTTTCCGGCAATAATCCTTTTGATACATTAAAAACATCTGTAATTCTTAATCCAGATATACCCATTATTTTAAAAGATAGAGAGATTGGTACTACTCCCGGGGCATTAGTATCAGCTTTTAATAATTCTCTTTTTAATAGTAAATTTGTTATAACTTGATGAGAAGGTACTAGCTCTTCTATAGATATATTACTAATAGTCCTATCTTTATTTAAAGTTCTTATATAGGTACCAATTGTTTTTACATTCTTTTTTAATTTTTTATTATCTTCTTTTGTAGAATCGATAAAATCCTCAGAATTTTTTGCATCTTTATCTAATTGTCTCTGAGGAACTATTCTATCTATAAAACTTTTATAAAATGATTGAAAATTAAATACATTTTCATTTAATGTAGAATTTCCAGCAGATGCTCCAATAGCAATCATGGTAGATAAGTTACTAGGTATTGAACTCTGTAAGGATATTTCAGTAGCTAAGCTTTTTAAGCCAAAAAGATCAAAATTATACTTTATTTCACCACGACCAGGTACTGTAGCTCTATCGGCAATAAAATATAACTGATCTCTAGCTTCTATAGAAAAGTTATTTATATTACCTAAACTTTTAGATATGTTATCTAAAATAGTTTTAATATAATCATATCCGTTTATATCAGCATTTTTATTATTTTCTAATAGATTTGCATATGTATTTTTTGCAAATACTACGTTAACTAATATATTAAGAACATCATTATTGTCGCCGTGTATTGTTCTATCTACTTGACTAGTACTTGCAAATGTAATATTAAATTTTCTATCTCTATTCTCAGATTTAGGTAGAAAACATACATCTATATTACTAGAAATGTGTTCATCAAAAGTAATGAACGGACTAACGTTTTTGTATTCGGTTTTCCTAATTTTTTTATCAACTGGATTATGTCTACCTGTATAAAAATTATAAATTTGTTTTCCGTCGTCTTTTAAGCAAAAACATAGGTTAACTAAATTTATAAGAGACCCTAAGGTTATATACTTAGAAGCACTTGAAGTAGTTGCTCCTTCAGCTGCTTTTGAGTTATCAATACTTAATATTACATAATTTCCTACAGTACCCCTTTGAGTTTCTATATCTTCACTGCGACCTGCTGCGCTTGGGTTATTTATTTCATCATATGTATCTGCTATAAGTCTATTGCCAGATGTAGCAGGAAAAAGATTAAGTATAGATTCTAAATATATGTTAAATAAATTAGTACTTCCTTCTCCTGTTAGTTTTTCTTCTTTTTCATTAGGCATTGGAGTAAATAAAGCAGACATTGATTCTGCTAATTCTCCGTAACCGACTATATCTATAGAGCAACTGTATGTACCATCAGCGTTAAAGCTCCATATATAGTTGCTTATTTTTCCAAAAAGAGCATCATAGTTAAAGAATTTTTCTCCTCTTGCTGCTTCTATAGCCTCTAATATTATTTTAGATCTATGAATACCGTCTTTATCATTACCAGCAGGTGTATCTATAAACCATTTATTATACGAACTAGCCATAACGGTATTCAACTTCCCCTTATTGTCAAGTATCATAGTATGTCCCCACTCTAAAAGTACAGAATAACCAGGAAGCATATAAAGTTTTTCGAATTTATCTAATTCCTCTAAACTATTAAGCTGAAATTCAATGGTAGCTTTTTTAATAGCTCCAAAAGTACCTTGTGATTTAATATCAGCATTTAATATACCGGCCATAGGTCTAAACCCAAGGTCCTTGCTAAATGTATAAGAGCTATTTTTTCCTGAAAATATTCCGTCTTTAGCTTTTTTATCTTTAGAATTATATACTCCTCCAAAGAGTACATTTTCTTCAGCGTCTAATTTAGAATTTTTTGCTTTCTCCTTAACACCAGATGAAAGTTTCACCCATCCGGTATTACTATTGAGAAATTGTAATTGAGAATCAGTTCGTCCAACTCTTGTACTAACTATTTCTTTTCTAGCATCTAATTGTGTACGCAACTCAAGGGAGAAATTGCTATAAATATTCGATTTATCTGACCATCCTAATGACATTACCTTGATGAATTAATTTCTTCATATAGTTTAAGAGCTTGGCCTGCATCTGCTGGAATTCTTAACTGCTCACCAGGTGTAGGGTTAAGTGAAGCTCTTTGATGGTTATTAGACGAAGCTATAATCCACCATAACGAAGAATCATTATAAAACTGTAGTGCTAATTTATCATACCTATCTCCTGCAGAAGCAATAATATAGATATCATTTTCTGTTTCAGGTATAGCAGGGTATACAGCATTAGTGTAATACCTCTTTCCTGTTGCATTTTTATATACATCTATTTTATTATATCTATTCATTATATTAAATTAAAACCTGATTGACCTTGGTCTAAAGAAAAGATATTCTCTTTTTTCTGGTTAGATAAAAAGTCTTTTACACTAGGTACAGGAGGTAAAGCGAAAGATTCTGAAGATCCTTGTTGTTTTGGTTGGAAAAGTTTTGCTACATCCTCTCTTTTAGTAGGACTATCTCCTGCTTTGAAAAACGGACTTACCTCACTATTAGTAGTATAATGGTATAGTCCAGTTTGAGGAGTGAAAGTGTGTATTGGAGTATAGCTCAATGCTACATTCAGAACCATAGGTAATTCCTGTACATCATTATCTTTATTTCTCTCTCCTGTTACAGGGTCGGGACTATTTAAAGCAATTTCAAAAGGATATGTATTATCCCATGATATATCAACTGAGTTTACGAAGCCTGGTAGTTGATAAAAGTAACTACCTAGTGTAAACTTAGTAAATGTACCTCTCATAAAACCATTAGAATATGTAGGTGCTGTAGTTGAAGCTAAATAGTTAAGTTTTTGGTATATAGGTTTTAGCTCATGTCTAGTCATAGCAGCAACTTTAAAGTTAACCTGTACACCTCTATTAAATGTATTGTAGTTATAAAAAGTTTCTCCTCTACCTACATAATTAAATTCATTCCAGCTACTGTTATAAGAATCTGAAAAATCATCTATCAAAGCTCTAAAGTATAAATTAACACTCTTTTCTGGAGTGATAACTTCAAACCTAAACTTTACCATATCCCTGGCTATACCGGGTGTTTGTGTTTTTTCGGAAAATCCTTGGTCTCCTTCTTTAAATCCTTCTATAGGGGGTAAAAAGTTTTTTCTGTCTATTTTATCGAATTGAGGAGCTTTTTCGTAAGGAGATTTTCTTTCAGAAGGTCTTCTACTTGATATATGTCCTAAATTTACCCTATTTTCTAAATTATAAGATTCTTTTTCTATTTGCTGTATAGATTTACTTCTAAATTCAAACGGTCTGCCGGATTCACCGAAGCTACCGTAGTTTGCATCTTTAGCTGATGTATTAGTCTGTAACCCTAAATCGGTTATGATCTGTTCTGTGCCTATACGTCTTCCTAAATCTCTAGGGTCTCCAACGGTTCCTCCTTCTTTTACTGTACCAGCATAAGATCTTCCTAAGTATCCTGCTCTTTCTCCAAATCCTTTTACAAAATGAGTTCCAGTTCCGTTTAATGGTACTTGAAGAAGAGTAGAACCTAATACTTTAGCGGTATTTAAAGTTCCTCCAACTAATTTACCAAGTAAAGTCTGTTTACCTTCTTGTTGAGCTTTTCCTTTAATACGAACTTGACTTAATCCTTTTTCGTTTGAAAGATAGTTTAACCCTTCAGGTCTAGTCATAAGTGCAGCTATTCTAGCTAGATCATCTCCTCTTTTTCCAAATTCAGTAAACTCATTTCCTTGTTCACTAATACCAGTAGGTATTTTTTTTTGGATAATAGGACCTCGGCCAGAACTATAGCTACTATACTTTAGCTGGTTTAATTGTGTGCCTTCTATGTAGTTTTTAAGTATCGGCACTATTCAGGTTTGTTGTCTATATACTTAGATGGTGTTTTAGCATCTATATCTAAGTTACTTATGCTAAGTGACTGTAGGTTATGTAATTTAGAATTAGGAGAAGCTCCTGCTCTTTTTGCTGGTGTGGTACCTTTTAATCCTAAAATAGATTGTGTTAATTGATTTTTTAATATTCCCATAATTTTTTATTTATAAATAGTTTTATTTGTAGCTTGTTACTATTGCTTTCTGTACTACATTATTTGAATTGATATTTAATACTGTACTCTTTTTCATTTCATTTACTAATGCTTTCATATCAGAAGCCATTTCTTTTATACTGCTATCATTAGAAGCTAAACTAGTCCCGCCTACTAAGGCAAAACTATCTTTTTTATCAGTCTTTAAAACAAAATCTTGAGCTACTGCATCAGGTTCTTTATCTACTGAGCTTATTGAACTACCTAACAACCCACCTCCTACGGCTCCTCCTATACCGGCTAATGCCATTGCCCCTAATGCAGGGAGTACATTTGTTCCGGCTGTTGCAATAGTAATTGATACTGCTATTGCTGCTGCAACTCCTGCTAGGGCTCCCATAATAGACAGTACTGTTGTTAGGTTATTACCTAATATAGAAAATAAATTAGAAACTTTTTCCATAGCTAGATTAAACTTCTGTTGAGCATCTAATCGCATCATTGCTGCTTTAGCTTGTGCATCACTTCCAGATTGTCTTAAAAGATTGTTTGCTTCTTCAGTTTTACCTTCGGCTCTTAATGCTTTTACTCTATCGTTTATTTGTTTTTTAGTTTCTCTACCTAACAGAGTTAAATTTTTCTGCTGTAAAAGCATATCAGCCATTTCATCAGATGACATTCCAGCTGCTTTAGCAAGTGCATCTTGTTGTATTATATTAAGATTATTAAAATCATCTATGGTACCAACTTGTTTAACTATTTCAGCTGTAGCTTCTACATATTTACCTTGCAAAGCTAATGCTCTCGCGTTTTCTAAGTTAAGTTGTTTACCTATTAATAATTCAGCTTCTAATTCATTAGTTAGAGAACTTTCAAAGTCTAGTAAACTACCAGATATATCTCTAGTTTTAGATAACTCTAATCCTAGTCTTCTTGCTTGAACTACTGCTTGTCCAATTAATCTAGGGTTATTTTTATATTGAGAGGCTATCTGTCCACTAGTATTAGCTACCTCTTCGGTTACATCTCTTATATCAAACTGAATGCCTTGTTGTCGCATTAACTCTTGGGTAGAACCAATGATTGCATCTAACCCGTCTTCTGCATTTTCTCCGTTTACCCTTGAAAGATTAGCTAATTTACCAGCAGTCTCTGCTTGTACACCCATTCTGCCAACAAGTCTAGTCTGTGCTTTTAATTCATCCATTCGGAATCCTCTAGTAGCTCCAGCTGATTTAGCAAGTTCTCCTTGAGCTGCTGCTAACCTCTCTGTAGTCATTACTAAATCACTAGAAAGAGCTGAGCTCGAATATAGTTCACTTCTAAATGCTTCAGCTTCTTCTCGGCTGACAGCCATTGACTTTCCTAATTCTGTTAATTGTTTACTAGCTTCAAAGAATATTTTTGTTAAAAATGCAATTCCAGTAACTGCTACAGTTATTGGTCCAAATGATTTTAAAAGTCCTTCTCCACCAGCTTTAAGTATTTCCATACTATCATCTGAAGTTTCAGCAACTTCTCTAGCAGCTTTTTCAGCTTCTTTAAATGGACCAGCAAATTGTCTAAGACCGGGTATTGCGCTAACTAAATCTGCTGCTGCAGTAAATCCTCTTACTTTCTTATCTATTTCTATTTCAGCATCTAATCTTTGTTGGGTTTTACCTAAAATATCATTTAATACACTATCTTGATCATAGTAACTAGACAAAATAGCTTTTTGTTCATTAGATAAATGATCTGTAGACTGTATAAGGTCAAGTAATTGATCTCGTTGTATAGCCGTAAGTTTGTTTACTCCACCGAATTCGTTAGCTAAATCTGAAATTTGATCTACTTCTTCTTTTGCAAACTTTGTTAAGTCTTTTCCTGCTTTGATTTCTTCTCCTTTTCTCTCTATTAACTTTGCATTTTTCTTAACTCTCTCTTGTAAATTCTTAAGCTGTTTTGAATTAAGTCTCTCAATTTCTAACTCGTCATTTCTAAGTTTGTTTGCATCAGCAGTAATAGATCTAAAAGCTTTACGGACACCTGTCATAGGTCCGACCTGGTTTTTAATTTCAGATGTAATACCTTTTATACGGTCGTATAAATCAGAAGCTGAGCCTACCATTTCAGCTAATTCTGACCTAGCAGATTTAATATCACCGGGTAGACTTTTTAACTGTTTTAAAGTTTCACTATCAGAAAGTCGAAGAGGCTCTTTGTTCATTTTTCTCCTTAGAGAATTGAGCTCGTTCAACAGCTTTTGACCTTCTTTTAAATTTTTTAATTCTTCTTTATTCAAAGTATGTAGTTATTATAATAATAAATAGGAAAGGCCACTACTTTTTTGAAGCATTAGTCTTAAAAGCTGGTTTAATGTTTGGTTTGTTTATTTTAGGAGTACTGCTTTTGGTTTTATTACTAGCTTTATCATACTCCTCTTTTTCCTTTTGATAATGTTCAAGGATGCTTTGGTAGGTAAATTTTCTCAACCAAATAGGCATATTATATACGTCACCCCAAGAGTATCCTCCCTTGCCGTGAAAAACTATTTGATGAATAATATTAAATATATTGGATCTAGAACTTACTGTCAGGCCAAAAAAACCCTACCGTTATAGGTAGGTCGACTCCCTCCTCAAAGCCTTCTGGGTAAACCGTCAAATCGACATCAGGGTTTACTTTTTTGTACTCCTCTCTTATTGCTCTTGCATCTTTTGCAAGAAGGTAGTTATCAACAAATTCTCTTATATCTTTATTTTCGGTTGACCCGTTAACTGAAGTTATAATGTGCTTAAGCCTTGTAGTACTAGTTGTTATATTGTCTTTATTTAGTTTTTGTAGACCTTTTATTTCTCTTTCAATTTCTTTTTCGTCCTTATGGTTAAGAAGTTTGAAAGTTATAGAATTATCTGTATTAGGTAATTTAAAACTGAATTCGTTTTGGCCTTTTGTTACAGAAGTTGCATCAATTTCATTATTACTTAACTCTGTAAGATCAATTGTAGCCTGCCTACCGTTTATGTCTACCTCGTAGTCTTTACCGTAGGCTAAAATACGAGCAGCTATCATAATAGCATTTTTATCGCCACTTAATAGTATATTATAGTTAACTCCTTCTGTAACGATTAAGGACTGTAGTAACTTATCTATAACAACACCTTTTTGTATGTAGTTTTGATTAGTTAAAATATCTTCTTCCCTAGCCGTCATATATTTCATCTCTATTACACCTGAAGATAAAGGAGAGCTTTCAGGATAAAATAAGCCTTTTGAAGGAAGTTCTACTGTTTCAGTAGGTAATTTAAATTTTGGTTCCATAAATTTTATTTTAGTATAACTTGTCTTTATATAAATATACGATTAAAAACTTTATAAACAAACAAAAAACCCGACTAAATGCCGGGTTCTTAAATATGTGTAATATAGTATTAGTAGTTTAGTATACAGTAGTCCATTGATACAGTCATTGATAAATCTACTACTTCTGAACTTGCCCAATCAAAATTACCAAAGTTAGCAGTTTGTATAAACGCTCCTTTAATAACCCACTCTCCTACTATATCACCTACAGGTCCTAAAATGTTTAATGTTAAATCTTTTTTATAGAAATCTGAATAACCAGCTCTTCCGGTTACTGATTCGTAAGATAATCTTGCCCACTCCATTACTGCTTGTGCTCCAGATGGTGTAATTGGGTCATATAGTGTTAAATCCATATCTTGCCATTCTCTTTTCCCACGTATTTTTCTGTACGTGTTAATGTGGTCAAGTTTTATGACTTCATCTGTAAAGCTTGGAGCTGCTACGTTCTTAACCATGAAGGATGGAATACCATCTATGAATAGGACGAATCTGTTTTGTACTTTCGGTTCGAAAGCTTTAAACATTATTTCATTTGGGTCTAATACTGCCATTTTATACTTTTAATTATTTATTATAAATATCTACTTTAAAATTTATGCTCCAAATGTTGCACCTGTTGGCTCAACTGTGAAGTCTAGTACAATAAATTCTGCTGTCTTAGCTGGTTGTATAAAGATTTGACCTACTAATTGGTTTCTATCTACTATATCAGCCGTGTTGTTGCTATCATCCATTACTACTCTATAAGCATAAAGACCCTGTCTCTGTACTACTGTATCTAAGTACGGGTTAACAGCTGCTAAGAATTTATTTCTTGTATTTACTGTATTTTGTTCGAATACTAAATTCTGTGCTTGATTACCAACAAACTCTTTAAGTTCGATTAATAATCTTCTTACATTTACTCTATCTAGAGCTGAAGATTTAGTTTGTAAAGTCTTTTGACCAAATACTGCGATACCTGTTCCAGGGAAAGTTGCTATTGGATTAACTTTAGAGTCGTATAAACTATCTCTTTGTATTCTTGATAATCTTCTTTCTGCTTGTATAACTCCTGCAAGTCCTCCTCTTACTAATCCTGCTGGTGCAAACCATGGAGCTGAAGCTCCGTCTGTAAATGCATATACTCCAGGAATAAATACTGAAGCTGGTGCCCATACATTCTTACCTGTTGCAGACTGAGTCTGTAACCAAGGCCAGTATGAAGCTGCATATGAAGAGTTTAATGTATCTGCTTGACCAGTAATATTTGATACTGTTCCTCCGTGTCCATAAAGATCTGCAACAAAAATACAATCACCTCTACTCTCTGCTAGATCGATTAAAGATCCTATTTTAGAAGTGTGGTTGTTATTATTTAACCCTGGTGCAGTAATTACGTTAAACCTATAATCATCTGCGTTATTTAATAAAGTTATTACTTTAGTATAACACCCTTCAGTTAAACCTTGTGATCTTACAGCGGCTGCATCATAATAATTGTCTCCTCCAACTACGTTAGCACCTGATCCACTTTCAAAAGATCCTGATTCATTGATTGGTAAAGAACCTGTAAGACTACCTAGTCTTCTAGCTCCATCGTTACCAATATAATTAATAGTAGGTGAATTAACTGCACTTACTCTTATATATTTAGATCTATTAACATACTCTCCAGTTACAGTAACATTGTCTCCTGCTCCTGAAATTGCTTCTACCTGGTTACCTACTACTTTTTCAATGTAGTTAGGTGAATTGGGATCTAAGCTTAAGTTATTAAAAGTCTCTAATACGATTTTATTCTTAAGGTTATCATCTCCTCTACGTACTGATAAAGTAAATGTTCCTTTTGCTTCGTTTTTATTTGAAATCTCCCATCTCAAATTATCAGCGCTTCCATTCACTAAAGAACTATCTGAATTTTGGCTTCCAGAGCTATTGTAAATTGCTCCTTTACCTATAGTTTCTAATTGGAAAGGCTGTACTGATAAATTTTCAGAAGATGAAATATGAGTACTAGTAGCTGCAGCAAATGAACCTGTAACTACTCTAGCAACTAATAAAGAATTTCCTCCTTGAGAAAAGTAATTTTTAGCTGCAATAGAAGTAAAAAATTCTTGTTTAGAAGAAGCTGATTCAAAAGTTTCTCCGAATACTCTTACATACTCATTATAAGATGTAACAGTTGTTGGTATTTCTACCGGGCCTTTTACTGTAGGACCTATTACACAAGCTCCGACTTCTGCGGGTGCTGGGGAGATAAAAGAGATGTCGTTTTCTCTTTGAAATACACCTGGGGAGATTATAGTTTCTGCCATGTTTGGTTAAATTAGATTATGTCTATTAATAAATATATTGTCAATTTCCAAAAACTCTTGTAAAGTGAGTATTTGTCTTCTTATATAAATAGATACTAAAAGTCTAAAATTATTTTGGGACAAAAGTACCTTTTAGTGGATTAATAGAACCTTCACCGTATTTTTTTTGTAGACTATCTGCTAGAGCTTTATTTTGAATTTCAGTTTCTTTATTAAATATATCAATCCGCTGTATCTCTTTATTAATATATAGTTCAAATTTTGCTATTTCAAGTAATGTAATTTCACTTATCTCATTGACAACACTAGCTGATAGAAGTTTTTTAGTTTGCTCTATTTTATACCTAGCAATTTTTATTTGCTCATCTTTTACATAGCTATATCTTCCTTCTATAATTTTAACATTATTTAGTTCTTGTTGTGTAAGTTTTTTTGCTCTTTTTACTGCCATTGTTTATTGTTAGGTAATTTTAAGTTAATATCTTGTATTAATTCTATATTATAATATTCAAATAATTTACTCCATAGTAAACTACCTTCATATTCTTTAGCTATCCAATACTGAAGTTTTTCATCTAATCTTATAGCTTCTTTCATAAATCCTTTATGATAACTTCTTGTTCCATTATCTTGAAACATTTTATCAATAACGTATGGGTAACAAGTAAAAACTCTTTCATCTATAGCTTTGTAATGAATATAACCGTAAACACATTCTTCTTTTGTAATTTCATTTAATAAAGGTTGATTTTGAAGATATGCTTTTCTGAAACTATTTTTCATATCTTCTTTATATGTAATAACGTCTGTATCTAAATCTGGTTTTAATTTAACTATAGATTTGTATTTATATGGGTCTTTGATTAGGTTAGTTGCATACCAAGTAGACTGTAAGTAAGATATTCTCTTTCTTTCATGTTCAGGTTTAGTAAATAAAAAGGTTGTTTCATTACAGTATTTTTTATATCTATCTAATTTTTTAATCCATCTACTATTCTCTTTTGTTTGCCAAGAATGAACAAATAAATCAGTATCTTTATCTAAAAAAGGAATAATATTATCAGATAGTCCATATAAAAACCCAGATATAAAAACTGCTTTATTCATAATTAATAATATAATCGCTGCATACTCCTAACCTACCTTCTATATTGTCTTTGTTTATTTCAGGTAATACTGCAATACTGTTTTTAATCTCTACTCCTATATTCGACCACATATACCCTTGAGAAGTAATTATTACATCATCAGTATCATGCCAAAAGTAATTAAAGTATACCCCACCTCTATCTATTTCCAGTAGTTTAGATAGAGCTTCATAATTTTTACAATGTATCCATAGTTTTCTATAATAAGTTGTAATAAATTCAAATGGTATTTCATATTGAGGTTCATCATGACCAAGTATAAACTTATCGTTCACAAACCAAAAATCAACCTCACAATCATATCCCCTATTAATAGCAGCAGAGATATAGGAAGGTTTATTTTCCTTGTCTGTGTTAGGTCCGTCTATATTACCTCTGTGTGATATTAAAATCATATTACTGTTTTTGTAAAATTAACATCGTATTCCGAAACATTAAGAGTAAGTTGAGATATACTCTCGGTTCTAATATATTCAGCCATATATTTAGAAAATACTAGAGTATCGTAACTTAAAGGGTGGCCGCTTTTATGTTCTGGTGCATAAAGTCTAATAAAATCTGACCAGCTATATAGTTTATCTTTAGGAAATCCAAAATTAAAAAAGTCAAATTCATTTTTATACTTTTCTTTGGTTGGAGTAAAAATTTCAGATAAGTTACAAAGTTTGGATCTGTGAAAAGACTGAAATACGATTACTTTGCAGTTTGAATATTTTCCAAAACTGTGTAGCATATTTAGATCCTGCATTAATTCAGATAAGGCGAGATTTTCATTCCATAAATACTTATATATATCGTCTTGAAGCTTATTAAATTTACTGGGAGATATGTACTTAAGTAAATTTTCTTTATATGCTTGTGTATGTGTGTTTTTATCACGGGGACTAATGGAATGGTAATCATCTTTATAGGGGTACTGTATTGGTCTTCTAGCAAAATCAGTTAAACCTAGGATTACTAATGATCTTTTTTTACTTCCTCTTTTGTTTTTGATATAATTGTAAGCTGTTCTAATAATGTATGAGTTATTTTCTCCAGCCTTAGCTTTATTAATTAAGGGAATATTTAAAGCTTCTGATAATAACTTTGGAAAACTACGTTGTTTTGGGTTCTGAAAAGCTGATCTATGTCTTTTTCGAAACTCCGGTCTTGGTAGATATTCATATTCGTCATGGTCATATGCACCAGTAAGAAAGCTACACCCTGATGTAAATAATTCGCTATACATTTTCTAAAAAATAATTTAAATCTTCAGGTGTACCTAATCCCCACATATTCTCTACATTAAATATTCTTATTTCTTTATTATCTTTAATTGCTTGATTAAATACTGGGCATACATAAAATTCATTGTTAACTCTAATATCTTCTTCAATCATTTCTTCTGCATATTTAACAAAATCAGATCCTTTTTTCCAGTAGTAGAATCCAACAGTTGCAGTATCAGATATAGGGTTTTTTTCTGCCACTTCAGTAACAAGTCCTTCTTCGTTAACTTTAGCGAACGACCATTTAGGGTGTGTTGCTTTAAATGTTACTATCCCACCATCTGCTTCAGTTTCATTCATTTTATATAAAAACTCATTACTATCCCATTCTACAAACTGATCTGAGTTTGCAAAGAATAATGGGTTATCGTTATTTATACATTCTTTAGCAAGCAATGCTGTACAAGCTGCTCCTTGTGTTACTCCTTCAACCTCGACTATCTTACAGTTCGGGGTTATTAAATTTAATAGCGTATCTAAGTTGTACTTTTTTCTATGTGCTTTTTGAACTACGTATACAAAATTAGCTTTTATATTTAGGTTATCGGTTACTACTTGAATCATAGGTTTACCTTTAACGTCTATAAGCGGTTTAGGGAAAGTATACCCAGCTTGTTCAAATCTACTTCCAGCTCCAGCCATTGGAATTAAAACAGTCAAGTTGTCGTCTCTCCAAGCAGGTGTTGCTTGTTTCTCTCCGTTATCTACTGTGTCTATTTTATTCATAATATTATTATATGTTACCTCTTTAGGATTCTTTACTCTTAAAATATACGATTTACTTCTCGCGGCAGCAAGTAATCCATAAGGAGAATCTTCAACTATTAAAGTTTCTTCTGGTAACATACTCATAGTAGAGATGGCTTTCCAATACATTTCTGGATGTGGTTTACTGTTTGTGACATCTTCGTTAGATATAATAAGGTCTAAATATTCGATTAATCCTAATTTAGCCAGTACAGTAAGTACTGTTCTTCTTATAGAATTAGAGCAAACAGCTAATTTAAATCCGTCTTTATGTAATAATTGCATGGTAGCAATTAAATTTTCATCTGGTTGTAGGTCTGCTAGTTTTTTTAAAGTAATCTGTTGCTTTTTATTCCATACATCTTTATGTACTTCTGATGGTAGACCTTTTTCTTTGGTCAACAAATCTAGTTTTTGAAAAGTTTTGAGTCCATCGTATGTATTAAGGTGTTCAGCCCAATCTATTCTATAACCTGGGTTAATAGATGTCAATGCTTCGTTAAGAGCATCAAAGTGTATATTTTTTGCTTCTACTAAAACTCCATCTAAATCAAATATAATTAATTTTATAGCACTCATAATGTTTGTATATAGTTGTAAAGGTACTTAGCCCACGCTTGATGAGCAATATCTTTAGGGTGTGAAGTTGCAAAGTACTCACTATCACTCCAGTCGCTCAAATCATACTTTTGAAAAATATATTCTTTAAAATGAGATTGAGTTAAACTACAATTAACCCATTTACTTTTATCTACTAATTTATTTAAATATAATTTATCAAAATAGTCGAATTTGTCAAAACTATTAAAAAATAAAAAATTTATCTTTTTAAGATTAAGGTAGTTTTGTAAAGTAAGGATGCTATGTAAAAAAGTTTCTTCTATTCTTTTTTCCAACTTATAAATTTTGTCTGCATAGTCGCTTATAAAAGTAGGTCTATTTTGTGCTAGCTTTAATTCATCATCCTTGTGTATGTACGCTGGTAGTCTAAGTTTTGAGGACCATCCAATTATAACAAATATATCTTTTTTACCTTGACTTAATAACCATTCTACAGAATTGATAGTTCTAAAAGTAATAGTTGTATTATCATCACCGTTTCTTCCAGCATTCCATGTTTCAACCCCCAGCCTTTTACCTAAACTCTTAGGCCAAACCGGACTGTTATAGAATTTATAAATCTGTCTAGATTGATAAGCTTTAGGATATTGCATATCACCAAAAGAAGGCACAATATCATACCAGTCTAAATTTTTTGTTGCTTCCCAATTTATTGTCTGAGCTGGATTATCTCCTTGTGTCCAGCTATCTCCGTTTGTAAGTAATATCATTTAAATCTTCCTCTGTAATAATCGTGATTAAATATTTGCTGCTCACTAAACTCATTTAACTCCAAATACTGGTCTTCTTTACTAAGCCTACTAAATCGCTTAATTTCGGACATCATTTTAGGGGTAACAGATACCTTTCCGTCTCTTGTTTCGTCTATGTTTAAGACTGTAAAATGTCTTTCAAGTACATCTATACCTTGAAATATTGCTAATTTAGATGATATTAAATTATCTTCATGAGGATTACTGTGATCACTTAAACCTACATTCTGTACTCCCAGTTCGTTACGAAAATATTCTATATTTTGTAAATTAAGTTTGTCTAAAGGAGTAGGGTACACACATGTACATTGAAGCATATAGTATTCGATACCCATTTCATTTAAATTTTTTATAGTCTTTTTTATTTCTTCTAAAGTTAAACTAGAAGTAGAAAAGAATAATTTTTTAAAATTAAAATTTTTAAGCTTTTTACCGTAATCAAAAGCAGGAATCGAATAACCAGATAACTTAAGATTATCATAACCTAAATCGTTAAATCTAGGTGCATGTTGAGGAACAAAAACAGTAGTCATAGACTCAACTCCATATTCCATACATTTCATAATAAAAAATTCCTCGTCTTGCTTACTTAACTCTAAACTTTGTAGTCTTTCTAACTCTGGTTCATATGGTCTATATTCTTCGTACTGCTCTCTATATGTAAACGTACTAGCTTTTATTGACTGTATTTTAACTATATCACTACATACTGCTGCAGATTTAATCATTTTCTCCAATAAGTTTTTATCACCATTGTGATTTTGACATAATTCAGATATTATTTTCATACTCAATTATTTTTTTTGCTAGTATTTGGTTAGAATACGGTGATGGATGTCCTCCACATAGATATACTCCATATGGTGGTTTATTACTCTTTAATGTATTATCTATTTTATGTTGGTCAAACTGACCTGATGAGTCAATTTCTTTCCAAATTGAATGATACCAACAGTCTTCTGCTTCAGGTTTATGTTTATAGTGTACTCCTATATCGTCTCTACGCAAAGGTGTATCTTTCTCATTGTCTATATTAAAAGACATATAGTTTATTTCATCAGTAATTTTACTTATGTCATTTGTAAGGCTATTAAAAAAAATTCTCTTATAATTATGTTTAGATAAAAAAGAATCAAATAGTATAATATTTTGACATAGTTTTTTTCTTTCTTGCTCAAAATCAAACATATATTTTGTTTTTATTTCAACATAGTTTTCTAAAAGTTGAAAATTACTTTCAGGACCAGTGATTCTTTCAGCTCTATACTTAAGTGTTTCTTTAAATTTACTAGATGATTTTTCTGGGAAGTCAAATAAGTGCAAATCCCAGTACTTTTTAGTATAGTTGCTCCAAATTCGTTCTCTACTTAGACCAGATGTGGCTATAATAAAAAGGGGATTTTTAAATTGTTTGTTGTTTCTAATCCAATCGTAACCGGAACCTATAATAGATTCGTTACCGTACCCAGGTTTAGCTAAATTAATTTCTTGACACTCATAATGTTGGCTTAAAAGTTTGCTAGCTCGATGTCTGTCCCCAGCAAACGTCCCATCAGAGTGTACTATATTAGAACCGGCTATAAAACTGCAACCAAGTGCAACAATACAATCATACTTCATAGTCTGTTATCATTTTATAATTTAAATTCCTCATAAAGTTAACTTGACCTGATCTTCCTTCTATCCAGAAAGGAATTGTTTTATTAAACCTAGTCATTATTAAATGTAAGTTATCTATAGCACTAGATCTTTTACCGTTATCTAAAATATATGAATCATAATCTGGGCCGTCGACTATAAAAAAATCTACATCTTGTACGTCCTTTAAAGGGTGAATATATCTAATTATTACTGTTTCTGGAAGTATTACTTCTATGTTTACTAACTTTATACTGTTTTTTGTATTCCATCCTTGTTTATTAGAAAAATTGTAAAATTTAGGATTATCTTCATATGCTGTTATTTTACCGCCGTAGTTTAATTCATCCAGTAATTGATTTATAAAGTAAGTGCTTTCTCCGCCTCCGTATTCTACAATATGCATAGGTCTATTTTCTATTATATAGTCAAATGCAGGTTTATACTTATCAAATTCTTTCCAATTCATAATATTTTTTTTACTATTCTTTTATATGCCTTTTCTTGAGCTTCTACTGCTGTTCCTCCAATATGAGGGGTAATAAAAATTCGATTATCGTGTTGAGTTTTAAGTATAGTTGCTTTTGAAGTATGCTCTTCTTTTATAACATCAGTTGCGTAACCTAAAACTTTACCGTCGTATATCATATTAACTATATCTTCTTCATTAACTACTTCGCCACGACTAGTATTAACAATATAGATATTTTTATTGAATTTTCCAACAAATTTCTTATTAATATAGTCTATGTTTGCATCTCTATAGTCGATATTGATAGATAAAAAATCAGTATCACTAAAAAACTTATCGTCTATAAAGTCTATATCCGCTTTCAGTATACCTTTAAACAAAGGCTTAGCTATTTCTTCTAATATTTTACCTAATCTTCCATATCCTAGTATTCCTAAAGACTTTTCTTTTAGTTCTACTATGTTACCTACTTGTCTAGGTATTGATAAACATAAAAATAAATTATGCTCTGCTGTAGAGTATATTTCTTTTAATATACTATCATTCTTTATAGTTATAACTGGTATAGAGACGTTTATATGATTGTCTCCGGTAGATGGTGAAAGGATTCCTTTAATGTTTGTACCTTCTATATCTTTCTGTTCTATAACATATTTTAAGTAGTTGGGAGCTG
>Ga0222718_10002291_pt1 | contig 17356 bp, 16 predicted proteins | sample C33_27DmetaG_FD_165045 | JGI IMG/M metagenome (GOLD analysis project Ga0222718, IMG submission 165045) | Estuarine water microbial communities from San Francisco Bay, California, United States - C33_27D | ecosystem: Environmental > Aquatic > Marine > Unclassified | place: USA: California... | reverse complement strand
AACACGCTCATGAAGACGGCGAATAATATCCGCACGGCATCGAATAAACGGAAACTCAACATGGAACGTCAAAAGGTTAAGAACGCAATCAATAAGATGAATCTTACCAATACCAATAGGGCTGATCTCATGCTCCAATTTAACGAAGGTGCTCGTAATGTCGAACAAAAGGCGCTTCAAATGATTGAAAACAGAAAAGCACAAAAGCTCAATGGTATGAAGGTGCAAATGAAAGAATATCTCAACTACATCGGCGCGACAAACGAAGACAGGAATTACATCATGGGGAAGATCACAACGGTGAATGCTAACATCAACGCACTTCGAAATGAAGCGAAGAAGATGAAGAACAAGCGCAATATTAACGCACGTGCTGAAGAGCGAAAAACGCTCACTGAGTATATCAACTCGATTGGTCTCCAACAAGAAGACAAAAATACAATCATGAATAAATTCAACACGACCAACGCCAGTTTGAACACTCTTCGAACGAATGCAAACGATATCGCAAAGTCGCGCAAACAAGAGAAATATGTCACGAACAAAGCATCACTCGAAAAGCACATGAACACACTGGGGTTAAATAACACCGATCGTATCGATCTTTTGAGTAAGTTGAATTCACCATACGTGAATATTAAGAATATCATCAATCAAGCGACGAACTTGTCAATTCAGCGTAAGGAAGAAAAACGTTCAAAGAACCGCTCGGAACTCAAAACGTATGTCAACACTTTGGAATTGTCAAATGATGATCGTGAATACGTGATGAAACTATTTGACGATGAACAGGGTAACGTCGAAGCTATCAAGAAGCAAGGTCGAAACCTCGTGAATACACGCAAGACTGAAAAGACGGAAGCCCTCAAGGCACAGTTCAAATCGTATGTCAATGGTATGCCCTTGAACCAATCGAACAAGAATACTCTCATTCGAAACTTTAATGCGAATGTCAACAAGAATATGAATGTGTGGTCTAAGAAGGCAAACGCACTCTTGAACCAACGAAAGAACGAGTGGAAGGCCAAGGATCGCAATGAATTAAACAAATTCATGGCTAATCTCAATCTCCCCGGAAACACAAAGCTCGCCATCTTGAAGAACTTTGATAATGGTGTTGGAACTCTCAATAACTTGAAGGGTAGAAGTCAGGGAGAAGCGAAGCGTATTTCAGATGAAAAGAAGGCGGCGAAGCGTGCGGAACTGAGTAACTATCTCGAGAAGATTGGTCTCAATCCGACGAATCGCAATGGTTTCTTACAGAGATACGATAACGCCCCGAATACGATGAATGCGATCAAACAAAATGCGAATACCATGGCAAACTCCATCAAAAAGGCAAAGCGTAACGCAAACTTGGATGAGTTTGGTAAGTATATGTCGCGCATTGGTTTGAGCAATGCGAATAAAAATGATCTCATGCAATCACTTTCGAACACGAATGTGAGCCTTGAAAACATGAAGGCGCGCGCGAATGGTGTGCTCAAGAATAGAATTGCCGAAAAGCGAACCGAGTTTTCTAAATTCTTGGGTAGTTTAGAACTTTCGAATGCGAACAAAAATTCCATTCTCAAGCAATTCGACAACGATAGTTCAAACATCGCGAACCTTGAAAAGCGTGCCACGAACCTTGTGAATCAAAGAAAACGCGAGAAGCGTACGGCAAATAGAAACTCTCTTTCGAATTACGTGAAAACGCTCAATTTGAATCAAACAAACAAGAATGCTATTCTTAAGGAATTCAATAATAGCATGGCTGAACTCAACGTCATGCGTACGAAAGCAGATGATCTCGTCAAGCAACGCAAGCAAGAGTTCATCAACTCTAAACGTTCGGAACTCAATAGTTACACATCTGAGTTGAAATTATCCGGTGAAGACAAAAATGCAATCATGTCCAAGTTTAATGCGACGAATGGTAACATTATCGCACTCAAGAATGAAGCACAAAAGCTCGCGAACAAACGTAAGCTCGAAAAAATTGCCATGAATCGCAAAGAACTCACGAACATGTTCAATACACTCAACCTCACGAATGCACAAAAGACGGATCTTCTCAAGAAGTTCAATAGTGGAAGTAATACCCTAAATGCAATCAAGAACGAAGCTTCCAACATGAATGCAAATGCAAAGTCAAAAGCCGCGGTTCGTGCAAACGTGCGTACATTCCTCAATGGTCTCGAACTTAACGATGCAACTAAGAATAGTCTTGTTAAGAAATTAAACGACGGATCTTCTACCGCGAACGCAATCAAGAATGAAGCTACGAAACTCAATGCGAATCGACGTGCCGAGCTCCTAAATAAGAGAAAGGATGAACTTCGCAATTTCATGAGTAACAAAAACCTTACGAATACCGAACGCGATGCATTCCTGGCTCGTGTGACAAACAAAAACATGAACTTGGCACCAATCAAGCAAGAGATTTCAAACACGAATGTTGCGACGAAGAAACGTAAACAAGAAAGCGCAAACCGATCTGCCAAGTTGAATTCATTCCTCAATACGTTGAATTTGACCAATGAAAACAAAAAGAAGTTCAAGAACCAACTCGTCGCGAATAACACGAATTCGACTTTGAATACCATTAAAACGCAAGCAAGCAATATGAATGCACAACGCAAGCGCCAACAAGACCGCGAAGCTTTGAATCAACACCTCAAGAACCTGACACACCTCACGAATGCTGATATGCAAAAATATATCGCCAATTTCAATTCGGGTGGGTCGCTTCAAAACCTCAAGAATGCTTCGAAAAAGAGTAACGAAGAAAAGGCCAAGGTCAAGAACGATCTCAAAAAGACTATCGAAGATTTGAACATTTCCAATGATCGAAAGAAACAATACACTAATCAGATCAATAAACCATACGCAAATATCGGACCGATTCAAGCACTCGTGAACAAGAATGTGGCGAACGCGAAGGCTGCACGTAATCAACTCAAGAAGAATGTCGCTGGAAAGCTGCAAGCGCTCAACACTCTTGAAAAGACGAACCGAATCAAGTTCATGGAACGCCTGAACAAAGGAGAAAACTCTGGAAAGATTTTAGCGAATGCGACTAAAATCAATAGCGATCGACGTAAGTTTGCAATAACGCGTAACGTCGCAGCCAAATTACAAGCGAAAACTGAACTTGAACGCAATAACCGCAAAAAGCTCATGAATAACCTCGAAAAGGGTAAGTCGGCGAATAATGTTTTGAAGAATGCAAACGCGATGATTCTTGAAAAGGCGCGCAAACCACTCTTCGATAAGATTATCAAGGAGATTCCGGGTAAGACGGGTGTGTTCCGACGCGATTGGGAAGGACTCGTGCGTAAAGCGACGACCAAGGAAGAGCTCAACGCCATCAATGCACAATTGAATGAAAAGATCAAACTCCGAGAAGAAATCCGTGCGTCTAACATTTCAGATAAAGAAAAAGCGGGACACGAAGCGTGGATCATGAAGCGTGGAAATGACATGTCTAAGCGTCGTCAAGAACTCATGGGACAACTCAAAGCAAAGAAGAATGCAGCGAACGCTCTTAAGAAGAACACAGCATCTAAACTCCAAGCACTCAATAAACTTGAAAAGGTGAATCGAACGGCGTTCATGGCTCGTCTGAACAAGGGTAACACACAAAACGCGATTCTCGCCAATGCGACCAAAATGAACCAAAGTCGCCGCGCCGCCGAAAAGGAAAAAATCGAAAAGGAGCGCCGAGACCAACTTCGTAAAAACACGGTAAAGCTTCTCCAAAACAAAAAGAAATTGACCCGTGATAACCGCAAAAAGTTTATGAACCGTCTCGAAAAGGGTGGAGACCCGAACATGATTCTCAAAGAGGCGAATAAATTGGATTCGAATAGAATGACTCGTAATGGTATCAAGTGGAAACTTGAACAAATCAAGGGTCTCACATCGAAGGACGTGAATGGCTTTTTGAAAAGGTGGGACACGTCAAAGAACAAGACGATTTTCGCCGAAGCGCGTCAACTCGTCAAAAACCGTGAAAGTGGATTTTCTTTCAATAACAAGAATCGACCCAACAAAAAACCAATGACCGCGGCTCAACGTTTCAATACAAACGCTATTGGAAATGCAAAGAAGGAAATTCGAGCCATGACTGGTATGGGTGTGAAAAACCGTAACCGGTTCATTTCACGAATCGATAAAGGTGAAGTCGCGAGCAAGGTTCTCAAAGATGCACGTGAGCGAAACAAAAAAGGAGCATCATCCAAGTCTAGAACGCTCAAGATGCTCGAGAAAAAATAATATGTGAATACGTTAAATGCGAGTAATCATTCCCCTCAGTAATTCCGGAATTCTCAGTGCACATGGATATTCGGATGTTCGGCAAAAGTCCGAGCTTGCGAGACACCGTGCACTCGCACGCGTGGTTCGATCCGGTGAACCACCACTCGGACTCTTTCGACGTCTCAATGTCTTGATGATTTTGTTTAAGAGATCAAATCCTAAACTTTCCAAGATTTTCAAGAGTGATCGTGACTGGGTTAAAGAAAAATATATGTAAAGTTAAAGAAATCGCACAAGTCTTTATTTAATGGACAGGTGCGGTGTGTGTTTTGAAAATACAAATCACAAAAAGGTAACCTGTCCTTTTTGTGATTTGAATACTTGTAGATCTTGTACACAGACATATCTACTTTCCGTTATGGAAGATGCGCATTGTATGGGATGTAAACATGCATGGAATAGACAATTTGTAGATAATTTTTGTACACATCAATTTAGACACGTTGACTATAGAAGACACCGCGAAAAGGTATTATTTGAGAGAGAAAAATTACAAATGCCAGAAACACAAGCGCACGTGGAACATATTCTTGAAATGCGACATCTCAATGAAGTCGTTGGACAGCAAAAACTACAATTGTCAAAATTTTATGCGCTTTATGGGCGTTTGAGTTACGATGAATATATACAAATTCGGGAAATCAGTGATCTCATAGAACAAATGCGTCAAACGCGCCAACGTATCAATGAATTACGATTTACAAACAGGGACGTGACAGAAATTACAAAGTCTTTCGTTCGCAAGTGTCCAATCGAGGAGTGTAAAGGATTTCTTGACGAGGAATGGTATTGTGGAATTTGCCGTCGATCTTTTTGCTGCGACTGTTGTGAAATCAAAGATAACGATGAACACACGTGTGACCCGGATCTTAAAAAGACCATGAAACTCATATCCAAAGATACGAAACCATGTCCAAAATGTTCAACTATGATTTCCAAGATTGACGGGTGTGCACAGATGTGGTGTACACAGTGTCAAACCGCATTCGATTGGCGTTCGGGGAATATTCAGATAGGTCGCATTCACAATCCACATTATCTTGAATTCAAGCGAAAAACGACCGCGCTTTACAGGGAAAATGGGGATATCCCGTGTGGAGGATTACCGTCGAGACACGAACTCCCCGAACGACTCGCGGATTTCATCCACGTGATTCACTGGTGTGAACGGGAAATCATGTATACAGAATATACAAATACATCGACCCGACATTTCAGAATACTTTATATGCTTAACGACATGAGTGAAAAAGAATTCAAACGCAAAATACAAGCTGTTGACAAACACAAAGAAAAAATTGCGGATGTTGTGAATGTCTATCGAATGTTCATAGATACTGCGACTGATTTTTTACGACAATATGTTATCGAAGAAGATATAAACATCATAAAAACCCTACGTGAGTTGGTTCTATATTCGAATGATATTGTGCGTTCTATTCACAAGCGATACAAATGTGTGACACCACCACTGTTCAATAATAATCTTCTCTTATTTTAGATGCTTGTACTTTTACTCGCTGTGATAATTATTGTATATTTGCTCATTCCAAAATACAGACATCCACTCGTGTTTCACGATTTTGTGTCCCCAGAAGAGCGGCATCACATTATCGAAAAGGCGAGAAAAGAACTCAAACCTTCGACCGTTTCCATAGATAAAATCATTAAACCAAATGTTAGACAGAGTGAAACGGCGTGGTTGTCACTCAAAGATCCCATCGTGCGCACAGTTGTCGATAGATGTTTAGCCATGACGGATAGACCGATCGACAATTGCGAAAATTTACAAGTCCTTCGATACGAAGAAGGTGGATTTTATAGACCACACCAAGATACCATGAAAGACCAAGAGAACAAACGCGTGTATACGTTTATTATCGCCTTGAATGACGGATACCAAGGTGGCGCGACGGTATTTCCGAACATTGGCCGCGCGTATAAACTTAAGGCTGGGGATGTGTTATTTTTTGACACACTCGATAACTATGAACTCATGACATCAAAGGCACTCCACGGTGGCATGCCCGTTGAAGGTGGGGAAAAGTGGATTTGTAATTTATGGGTCAGTAAGTATCCCCTCACCACGAAGTCGTAGTGCGCGACGATTCGATTCGTGCAACGCCGCCACTGCATTCTTGTTTTGACCGCTGTATGGTACGGCGTATGCGTTGTCACACATCCATTTATTGACATTGGTCCACTTACCATCTTCACACACCCACACTTCCGCTAAGATGCGCCCAAATTTCCCACGACTGTCCCTTTCTGGGCATCTGAGTTCGATCTCAATATCATCCTTCTCAGATTCCACAGCCTTGAGGCACCACTCCTTCAACTTCTTCTTAGAGAGAAGACCGTACACTTTCTCTTCTTTGTCAGATGTCCGCGACTCAGGAGTATCGATACCGAGAAGACGTACCCGCTGTCGCGTACAAACATCGAAACCGAGATCGAGGGTTACATCAATCGTGTCGCCATCGACGACCTTTTCGAGAGAAGAAACTTTATAGATGAATTCACACGTGGGTTGGGCGTAAGTGGCCATATAATATGAGTCAACATTATTCTCCCCATAGGTAGCTCATAGACTTTGATGATGAAATTTTTATTTTATTAAAGGGCCACCAAGACCACATTTATATTCTCTGATATTATTAATGAAGTCTGTTGTATTCACCTACGGTCGTTTCAATCCTCCACATAAAGGACATAGACTTATGATCGAATATGTCATCGAGACAGCGCGTCGCATGAATAAGAGACCCGTCGTCGTCGTGTCTCACTCATTCGGTAATGCGAAGAATCCACTCCCAGTCGAGAACAAGGTGAGAATTCTTAGACGCTGGTTTCCGGGTGTCACCATTCTCACATCCGCGAAAGATCGAAGCATTGCAAAAATTGCTCAAGATTTTAATAAGAATTCAATTATGATTGTTGGTCAAAATCGTCAAAATAGTTTCAAGTTTCTCAACTTTAAAAAGGTTGCCGTTCCTCGAAGACCGAATGCGCCTTCGGCCACGATGGCGAGAGCTGCCGCCACCATTGGTAATACAAAAGCGTTCAAGAATATGACTGGCTACAACTTAACGAACAATATTCGAAATAAAGTTGTTAAAGCGAAGGGTAAAAAGTAAAACATGGTCGACGTCGAGGCGTTTGCGAAAAAGGTATATTCTCAACTGGGACCCGGTTTCAGTGAGAGAGTATATCATAATGCTATGGAAGTTCTATTGAGACAATATAATGTTCCATATGAAACGGAACGTATAGTACCGATTATATTTGAAGGACACGTCATAGGTAATGTACGGGCAGATATTATCATCAATAATACAGTTGTTCTTGAATTTAAAACGATTAAGACGCTCAATGACCAGGCGGAGTTACAGGCACAAAACTATCTGAATCTAACTGGCTTGACGATTGCGTACGTGATAAACTTTCCCCCGTTTCCGAATCGGGAGTGTGAGATCCGATGTGTTCAAGCATGATCATGAATGGAAAAAGTTTGGCCAACTTGGCGTAAAAGTCTTGCATTTCATCGTAATATTTTTTGGGATCTTGAAGTCCCTCGGTCAATATCTCTTTCGACCTGTCTAGGTGGTACTTTGCCTCATCTAGACAGAATTGTTGATATTTGTCCATCTTCTTAAAGAAGATCACTTTCCTTTATGCAGATTAATCCACGTATTCTTATACTTATTGAGTTGTGTCATGGTCGGACCTTGGGTCATGATGTAGTTGACCGCGGCATTCTTGTATTTATTTTTGAGTCTATTAGGAACATTCGTCGTATTTAATTGATTCATTATAAATGTACGTTCTAAGTTTCGTTCGCGTCGATTCTTCCATCGCTGAACCATACGCTTCTTCACGAGATCAACGTCCTTTTTGAATGGAATACCACGCTTATTTCCAATGCGCCCCAAACTATTCAGTTTTGTTTTCATTTCGCGGACATCGTTTTCGATAGATGGTTTATATCGCGTCATCCATCGCTTTCCATAGAGATGCGTGATATCTCGTCGAATGGAGGCTTCATCGAGACCGCGTTTCTTGATGACCTTTTCGCGTTCCACGTTACGCTTTTTTTGCGCAACATTCTTTCTCGTCGGTTTGGGCACCGGTTTCGGTGGTGGTGTTTTGGGTTTCGCAGCGATCGCGTTCCGCTCTTTTTCCAATTTCTTAACGATGGTCATTTTATCATTCTTCGCGTTGACATTGACCTTCATAATCTTGGCAAAACGCATGAGATCATCTTTCGTGTAGAGTTTCGCCATCTTTTTACCGACGCGGAAAGTGTTACCACTACCCGTGAGCCTGTATTCTTTACCACCATTCTTAAACGCCGCGACTTGTGCCTTTTCACTTCCAACCTTTTTGATCATGGCACACAAGTCTTCCTTTTTCGTCGTCTTCTTAATGTTTACGATACCGAGTCTCTTGGCGATATCATAGAGTTCTGGTTGAGAATATCGATCACATCGACGCTTTCCAATCATGTTTCCGTTGATGACTGGGAGTGTGTTACCACGAGGCGCTACCACAGCCTTCTTCTTGGTTTTCGGAATCTTATAACAACACGTAAACCCCTTTTTATTTTTACGTTCCTCGAACCCAGACTTACACGGTGGTTGACGATTTTTCGGACACGTCGACGAATTCTTACGACGCGCAGAATTCACTTGCTTTTTTGAAATTTTAATACGACCATCACGCACCGCGGAGTGCATGATATCCGATGCGATATTGTATGCTTTAAGCATACGCCCTGGAGTTCGAACACCGGATATTTGAACATTACCACTCTTCGAAATAATGTACGTGGCGTCTTCTTCATCGGACAAAGCATACTTTGCAAACATAAATGGTGATAATTCAGGTTCATATGAGGATTCTTTGAGTTCATACTTTTGATAGTTTCGGTGTATGTCAAAAAGATTAACCACCCCGTTGACCTTGAATTGACCACTCAGATTATTATACTCAAACGCATTATACAAGAACGGATACTTCCCAGTCGTGTACGCGGTGACAACATAGTTTCGAACTTCTTCAGCTTGTCGTTCAATGTCCGTACCGACGAAACCACCCGAGAAGCGAATCTTTCCATTTTTATAAATGTTAATGGTCCAACCCTTCGTCTCTGTTCCATTGGACACATTGATCGCGATTTGTACCGTGAAAAAGGGTTGTTTGAGATCACCCTTTTGTCCATATTCACGCGTCGAGGAGTATCCGACTTTGAACTGACCGTAGTATCCCTTAATTTCCTTGACTTCAACCGTCAGACCGTTAGGGATGGTTCGTTTACTGAATGGACTTTTTTTCAGGATTTCAATAAGGTCGACGCGATCACCAGGACTCAAGGTTCTATTAACAGTAGCGTTGAACATACCCATGTTCAGTTTACTCACGACTAATTCTGTTTTGTTCGTATTCACAATATCTTCATAATTGCTATTGTTGACTAATTTTCGATCAAGTCGTTGTGGAACGTGCTGATCTCTGAGAAGATCCTGCTCAATGTTATTTATGAGTCGAAGATCTTCATTCTCGTAATTACTGTTTGTGACTTCAACGTTGGAATTTTTAAGAAATTCCCTGAGTGACGCTTGACTCATCTTATATATGATTGGTATTTTTTTCTAATGGTCATCGCTAAACTGGAGCGTTTCTTCGAGTACATCGAGACCAAAGATGAACGGTTGCTTCGGATAGACACGACCCTTGTATGTGAGTGATTCTTCACGCACCTCAATTTCTCGTGAGCTGAATGGACCCGCGTAAAAGTCTGGATTGAACTTTGGTCGACCCAGGTTGTTCGCTTGACAATGCTGATTAAATACCTGGACGAATATCTTCTGAGGTACGTAGAGTTCGGACCCATAGATCAGATTCGTTGACTCGAGGAAATTGTGCAACGTGCTCGCCACCATCGCGACTTGTTTCTGGACAGTTTTGAAGTATTCTGGGACGACATTCCAGATGTCTTTGTTTCTGTATTTTTGTGCATAGTCGAGGTACGCCCTGACACATTTAAGTAAAATGGCGGGAATTTCCTGGTTAAGCTTCTCATCGAGTTGTGTATCGGCATCCTTGACCTGCTTCGCAAAGTTCCATGGAAGAATACGACGAAGCACGGAACCGGAGTTGTCCTTCCAGTTTGGAATTTCATTTCCACCGAGGACACCCGGACACTTCCATTCGACGGATTTCGCGGTTTGACCCTTGATTGCGATGGAGACATCTTCACCGGATACCATCGACTGGAATTCCGCCTGTTCCAAACAGAAATCACCCTTAATTTCTGGGGCGATGAACATCAAGGCGTTATAGACACTCGAAAGACCAAACTTCTTTTCAATATTATTGGAAACAGTCTTTACATCTTCGGGTTCATAAAACTTTTTGAAAATCTTCGTGATGACGGTCGATTTTCCAGAACGGGCGATTCCTTTCAAGAATGGAATGACTTGCCAACCATCGAGTTCACCCGTATCAAAACACAACCGACCACCCATCACATACATCCATCTCGACACGTGTTCATCAAACTTTTGATAATCGAGAACACCCTGGAAATGTGGTGTTGGAATGTCGTACCAATCTTCAATGTGATCGAAATCATCGAATTGTTGATCGAAAAACTTACAACTCACCTTGGTTGGGTCGAGTGATCGGAACTCACGACTCTCATACGAATAAAACTTACAATCGTATGCACCCGTGTCTGGTGACCATCGCTTTCCAAAAAACACACCGTTCCGGAACGACCACATGTGACGATCTTTTATAATCTCCGGAAACTGAACATCTTGACAGTGTGTCAGGTGTTCGATGAGGTGGCGAAACACACCCGGATTACTCGTGAGATTTTGCCATAGACCGAAATCATATTCCTTATTACCGAGTTCATAGACAAATTCGTTAATCGATTTGATGGGTTTCCACGCGCGCGTATCGTATCCATTATATGTGATTTGTTCACAACAGTCACCTTTGTATCGCCTAAATCGTTTCGTGTACAAAACCTTTAGGGCGCATAGAATAGATTTCTGAAAAGGTGTCGCATCGTCGACTTTACTGTCGTCCATGGGGACACCTCTAAACGTAGCAGGGTCTGAATCAAAAATCTCGGGTTCGACGGTTGGATTCTCAGCACGTTCATATGCTATTTTGTGTGTGTTTATATTGCAGAAAGCATCCTTGACTTGTTCAATGATTCGATTGATTCGTCTGGATACTTTCAGGCCATCATCTTCGGGTTCCAACTCTTGGATATTAATAGCGCTCGCTCTGTGATACAGTTCACTCAGAATCTTGATATATCTCGATCGACGATCATCGATCACTTTCATATCATAATTCAAAACCCGGCCATCTTCACCGATGTCTTCGGGGTTGAGTAACTGTGTATATCCGAGCGAGGCTGAGTTAAACCCGGAGCCCTTTTTCAAACACCACTTTTCTTCCATGTAGTCGATATATTGGAGTACCTCTTCTTGATTCAGAGACTGGACTCTACATTTCATTTGTTCCATTTGAGACTCCCGAGTATCGGGGTCTTTGTCGATGTAATGAGTTCCATCTTCCATTTTATTAATCATGGTCTGATTTTTCTAATTGTCTTTTTTGGAGAGCTTGGCGAGCACCTTGATAAGGATCTTATTTTGCATCTCGAGTTGAGTGGCGATATTCACCAGGGCGGAACACACCGTGTCCCCATCTGGAGTCGCGAGCAAACCAGTCATCAAGAATCCAAGGTCACCTTGAATCTCCTCGTCTTCATCTTCCTCTTCATCGAAGACTTCTTCTTCATCATTGATGATATCATCATCAGACACAAATTCTTCCACTTCTTCTTCAGGGCGATCAGACATTTATCTGGACTGAGAAAAGATCGAGACCGAAATTTCGCACTCGTGCGATTTCAGGCTGAAAAAAAATGTTAGTCTATAGTACAAAAACTCTCACAATGGCCGGTGGTCTCATGCAACTCGTGGCGTATGGCGCCCAAGACGTGTACTTGACGGGTAACCCGAAGGTTACCTTCTTCCAAGCTGTGTACAAGCGACACACGAACTTCGCGATGGAAAACATCGAACAAACTGTCAACGGTACCGCGTCCAACAACGGCCGCGTGTCCGTGACCATTGCCCGCAACGGTGATTTGATCGGCGACATGTACGTCGAACTCGTCACCGCCTCTCTCGGCACCAAGGCCGGTACCGCCGACCTCGATGCGTGCTGGGTCGCCGAACGTGCGATCAAGGATGTTGAATTGTCCATCGGTGGTCAGCGCATTGACAAGCACTACCAAAAGTGGTGGCGTTTGTACTCGGAGTTGTACTTGGACGACTCCAAGAAGGCGAACTACGGTAAGATGACGACCAACCCGGTTGCCTCCTCGGCCGGTACGGTTTTCCTCCCGCTGTTGTTCTTCTTCAACCGCAACCCGGGTCTCTATTTGCCGCTCATTGCGCTTCAATACCACGAATGCCGCATTGACTTCGATTTGAGCGCCGAGTTCTCCCAATACACTGACGGTTCCACCTTCAAGGTCTGGGGTAACTACGTGTACTTGGACACCGAAGAGCGCCGACGCTTCGCGCAAAAGGGTCACGAGTACCTCATCGAGCAAGTGCAACACACTGGCACGGACACGGTCACGGCCGGTTCCACCAAGCAAGTGCGCTTGTCCTACAACCACCCGATCAAGGAATTGGTTTGGTGCTTCAACAGCGGTAGCTCGTCGAACGCCCAACACTGGAACTTCACCTCCAACGCCGCGACCGCCGGTTCCGTCGTCCTCGACTCCAACCCGACGGCCGTCTCCGAATCCAACTGCTACGTGCCGATCTCGGAAGGTACGGGTGCCCCGCTCCTCTCCGTCGGTACGGGTGGTTCTGGTAAGCAATGGTCCGAAGAAGGCGCTGCGCTCTCCGTCTCCGCGGGTCCGCTCGACACCTTCAAGTTGGTCCTCAACGGTCAAGACCGCTTCAAGGAACAAAAGGGTAAGTACTTCAACCAAGTGCAAGCCTTCAACCACCACTCCGGCTCTCCGTACCCGGGTGTGTACTCCTACTCCTTCGCGCTCAAGCCGGAAGAACACCAACCGACCGGTACGTGCAACTTCTCTCGTATTGACAACGCTCAAGTCGCGGTGACGCTTAAGGCGAACGCCACCGACTCGCAAGTCATGCACATGTTCGCGACCAACTACAACGTTCTCCGTATCCAATCTGGTATGGGCGGCCTTAGCTATTCTAATTAAGTTGGAATGATCAGGGCCAAAAAGCAGGCGTTAAAAGCGTTTGTCCTGCTAGTCTGTTTGTGCAGGCGAGACAACCTGGTTGCGGGAAGTTCCTTAGAGCTCTAACTACCACCCTCATTTGGAAACTTTTGAGGGGATCTCGGTTAATAGCCGAACCCGATGGTAAAAAGGTTAGAGATTGGATAATCCGCAGGCGAGAACCTACGTTCGCTATGACAAGAATATGGTTCCGTTTCAACGATCGCTAAGGTGTCGGTGGTAAATGAAGAGTTAGTCACTCTGATACTGCTTAAGGTACGATCTGGCCCACTGGGAAACCTTTGGGATTAACCGTGCTTTCTCCAACTAAGAAAGTTATGGCTACATTTTAGTATAAAAATCATTAACACAAATATTAAGATATTTCAAGTACCCTAATGTTTGTCTCGCGTTCGTGAACTAGAAATAATTTCAGGACAACTCGTAGATGGAGAAAGTGTGTACACATTGTCACGAAAAGAAGTTACTCGATCACTTTGGAAAGCATAAACAAATGAAGGATGGTCATTTGAATCAATGTAAAGTGTGTCGAGCTGAATACATAAAAGCATACCAAACAAAAAACAAAGAAAAGTTATCCGAAAAATCCAAGGAGTACTACGAAGCAAATAAAGAACAAATAAAAGAGCGTGCGAGAACTCATTGGAATGAAAACGCAAACGAAATAAATGAAAAAAGACGAGAACGATACAATAACGACGAGGAGTATCACACAAAAAGATTAAACGAATGCTCAAAATCAAACGCCAAATGTCGCCCCGAGAGACGCAAGAAGGCGAAAGAGGAAAAGAGTGCCGCTTACTATTTGGAGTTGTGTCGTAAGAGAATGTGGCACGTGTTTAATGGCCGTGAAGCTAAATCGGATAAAACAAAAGCACTTCTTGGGTGTGATGGTGAATTTCTAAAAAAGTATCTCGAGACTACTAAAGTTGAAGGCAAAGACTACACAAACGCACACATAGATCACATCGTACCATGTTCTTCATTTGATTTCAGTGACGAAGAGCAGCAGCGAAAGTGTTTTCACTATACAAATCTTCAACTTCTTCCAGCCCACGAAAACCTCGCGAAGAGTAATAAAATCTTTACATAATATATAAATATGTTCCCCAAGGAAAAGAGAAAGATGAAGCGCAGCCCAGTCGCATGGATCCCGATCATGATTCTCGCGATCAGTATGATTGCCATTATTTTCGCGATTGGTCGTAATGGACCGATCAAATTGAAGAAGTAATTTCACACTCTATACACATTTGATTTTCATTAATGTATTCGTGTATTTTACCACATTCGATACATTTAAATTCAGCCACGTCATCCAAAACACATGGATAATGTGAGTCATCATCGAGATACCACGCGACGTGTTCATATATCAATTCTACGATATCCTCAGGACTCATCAATTGATAAATGAATGTCCATAATTGTGTCTTGTACATCGCGTTAAACATTGCTCGGATACTATAGACGACTCTCCCTGCGATTTTGTCACTCCACTCGACATCTTTCGTTCCGGTATAGAGGTGTTCGTATATACACTCATTTAAGGCATTTTCTTGCCGAAACGTAAGTCCCTGATATGACATATGGTCATACTGAAATGAATTATGTATGATCCACTTTTCAAGTACCGCATGGACGTCGCAATACATTTCCGCTTTAAATTGCTCCCAGTGTTCATAGCGTTCAAAGCGTATCTTTGGGGGTATAAGTTTCTTTTTCAGTTCAATAATCTGTTTATGTTTTTCCAGAATGTCTCGGTCGTATAAGACTTTCGAACACAGTGCGAGTCTTTCCATTTCTAGAAATGAACTTAAAATTTTTATGCTGGTTTATTATATAAAATGGGTATCATTGTGACTGAAGATGTTTCGCTTGATATGGGTTTGAGCCTAGACAAGTACTACGCGTCCCTCGGGACGAATGAAGCGCGCGTGCAGAAGCGTGTCGAGACGCATCGTGAGTACGATGCGGAGAATAACGCGACGGAGTCTACGACCACGGAATATGTGATCGAAGGACTTTTCCATAAGTGGGTGTCCAAGGAAGCCCGTGACGCGGGTTCCAGGCCGTTTGGCCACCAAAATGTTCGCATCACGCAAGAGACTGCGCCGACTGGTAACATTTACGAAATGCTTTACACTAAGTTAAAAGAAGGACTCGTCTACACACAAGATGCCTAGACGTGTATATACAGATGGAAGTTGCCTCGGAAATCCGGGTCCGGGTGGATGGGCCGTGGCGTTCCATATAAATGATCATATATGTGGAAGTGCGGAAAACACGACGAACAATATCATGGAAATGACAGCCGTCGTCCGCGCGCTCGAAGAATGTCTCGCGCGTGACATTCTTGACATACAACTTTTTACAGATAGTAACTATGTCAAGAATGGTATAACATCGTGGATAAAAAAATGGAAAAGAAATGGTTGGCGAACAGCGTCGGGGGAACCGGTGAAAAATAAACACCTGTGGATGCGCATGGATGCGCTCACCGAAAAGATGCATCACGTCGAGTGGACGTGGGTCAAGGCACATAATGGAAATGTACTCAATGAACTCGTGGATACACTCGCTCGAGACCGTGCAAAAAATGTGTGCGTAAAATAATGGACGATGCCACACACGCGCATCAGCCGTGGTGTGAAAAGCAGGAAAAACTGCTAAAATCATGGGCCGAACGCGCGGCTGGATATCGTTGGTTACACAATCACGCTCGTCTTCACTATAAAAAACAAAACGACTATTTATCGTATCCAAGCATCATCATTGCGAGCATCACAGGTGTCGGGGGTTTTGCAGTACTCAATCCGAGTGGAAATGAAAATATAGATTCATCGACGAGATCTAAAATTATGATTATTCAATATTTTTTTGCATTTTTGAACGTGCTCGGTGGGATACTCACGAGTATTTCAAAGTTTAGTCAAAGTCTTTCATTATCAGAGTCACACTCAGCGATGTGTGTGCAGTATTCGAAATACTACAGAAATATAGACATGGAGTTATCTCTCGATGTAAGGGATCGAACGTGTGTCATAGATTTTGTGAAAAAGTGTCGAGAAGAGTACGATCGACTTTTAGATGATGCGCCAGATATACCTGCGATTTCCATTGAAGCCTTTAATATAGAATTTCCGGAACGTATAAATAAACCGGATGTGTGTAACGGTCTCAGCATCATTGTGAGTGACGATACACATTCCGAGATTGCGTCGCGACGCGCCATTACGCGATGGCTCGGTGCATTCAAAGCGGTCACACGAAAGAGTCGCGACATGGATGATCTCGCACGAATGGAATCGGTATAATTAGTTAAAAGCGAACGACGTTGTCATGACATGGACGACTACATTTTAGAAATTCCAAACTTTTTGTCGAGTGATGTCTGCGCATCCATCATTCGACGATTTGAAAACGATCCTCGAAAAAAGCATGGGTACTTTTATTATGATCTCAATGGTGAGATGATTGAACGAGACAAAATGAATACCGAACTCATGATTACTGGTCTCGAAGGATGGACGGATATTGACAGTATATTTCGTGAACACGCGACAGGTGCTTATCAAACATACATGTCACACATTCACACACATTTTCAAAAGTATAACGATGTGTATCACGTCTATGATCGAGAACTCATGAGTCAAAACGTCACATTTACACCGTTCCCGGTACAACGCATCGACAAAGGTGGACGCTACGATTGGCACCACGATGGAAATC
>Ga0222718_10002290_pt1 | contig 17361 bp, 37 predicted proteins | sample C33_27DmetaG_FD_165045 | JGI IMG/M metagenome (GOLD analysis project Ga0222718, IMG submission 165045) | Estuarine water microbial communities from San Francisco Bay, California, United States - C33_27D | ecosystem: Environmental > Aquatic > Marine > Unclassified | place: USA: California... | reverse complement strand
GTAGATAGTCATCTACCAGAAAACCGTAAAGGACTGAGGAACGGTCTGGCGCAACAACTGTTGCATGAAAAAATGGTTGATTCGCAATATCGGTAGGAGACTTTGCAATGCGAATATTCACGTTAGCAGCGCTAGCTTTAATATTGCCCGCGTCTGCACAAGCGCAAGACACCATCATTGAGGGCAATATCCTCTCAAAGTGCATCATTAACACTGACAATCAAGGCGTTTATGGAAACCCAACTCCAGACAAGTTAAGCACTACGCCAGCGGATGGCGGGGTGGAGCCTGTAATTCGTTACGATGTGGCCGTGGCAGATTTCTATCTTGCCAGGATTACGACGCCCACAAGCTTTTCATCTAGTCCAACGCTAACGGACACAGTTAGTTGGACAGGTTCAACGTCTGTTGGTGAGGTTTCAGATGCTGGAATGTCAGCGTATGAGACCAACAAGGTTACGTTTGAGGCAACCACTGAATTTGACCTGACTATAGCTGGAACCACTCGATTTGATGTGTCTTCCGTTGCCGAGTATGGGGCGGGTAAAGCCTTCCCAGGTGGTACATATCGAGCCGTTGTTCAGGCTGAGTGCATCGCAAAATGAAGAACTGGGTCATAGGTGTGTGGCTTTTGTTGCTGGCGACCCCGGTTGCTAGCCATGAGCTAACGCCTACTTACCCAAAGCTACAGCCATCATACGTCAGCGGCCTCTTGACTGCTAAATTAAATATCTTCAACGCAAGACGTGACATCGAATATTACGAAATAGGCGTATTCACTTTTGATTGGACGCCCGTTCCTTTTGCGACGACAAGCAAAATATTGAAAGTCCCGCATGGCACAGGTTACAGCTTTGATATATTTGTGCGGGAGCGGGATAGAGACTTAGCGGTTTACGTCTGCACACTTTCAAAGCTGCGCTCTGACAAAGCACAGAACGCAATAATTTCATCCAAGGTGTGTTCAAAGTTTGGCGGGGTGCCATCGTGAGGCGTTGGGTGTTCCTTGTGGTTTTTTTCGCTTGTCCAGCGCAAGCGCAATCAAGTTCGCTTTCATTACAACTACCAAGCCCGCAGGGAACCTACGCTCAAGACGCCTTTAGGGCTGGCGACAGAGACTGTAAGAACGCGATAGGCGGGGGAATAAATTTTGAACTTGGAGTTCTTGGAGCCATTAACAATGTCGGCGGTTCTTACAATTACCAGCAAGACCATTTTAATGATCAGTCTAAAGACGTTGGCGTTTTTGCTCGTATCGTGATTCCACTTAACGGACCAAAAGAACGCATAAATTGTAATACGCTCTATCAGCTTGAGCTTCAGCAACGGCGTTTGGAAATTCAAAAGTTACAAGCTGAACTGCAACAGCTTCGAGCGGTTACGCAAGAACTTAAATTTGAGAACTGACTATGAGTGACTTGGGCGATGACATTGAGAGACTTGAGGGACTGGCTGACAAGCGCATGTCTATTGGCGGCTATAGGTTTACTCCTTCTCAGTTGGCTATGGCTTTGGCTGGTATTAGCTCTCTCATTGGCGCTCTGTACGCTGGCTTCGTCATGTATCAAAAGATTGAAGAGGTGGCAGGTCTCGATCTGGGCGCATATGAGCAAAAGATGGAAGTTATGGACGCCAAGGTTCAAGAGTCGTTGGATTACGCGAGAGACATTAAAAACGGCCTTCGAGACGACATCCTACGAATTGAGAAACAAACTGACCGCGTTGAAGACATGGTGCGGAATACCGAGGAAAAAGTCAGAGTCATGATTGATGACGCTGAGATAAGATTTGAAAGCAAGCGCGAACAGCTTCGCGCCTCGCAGTCCGCTGACATGAAAGAACTTGAAGACCGCATGAATGCAAAATTGCAACGCGCCCTAGACAACCCGCTAGCTAATTAGGAGATAAAATGTCTAGAATTATTGCAGTCGGAATAATGACATTACTGCTATCAGGTTGTTACTTGAGCATCCCGTCTTTCTATGACGAAAATGAGTCATTGCTGGCAGTTGATGTGCGGATGTCAGTAGCAAACCTCGATTGCACTGAGAACGTCAGGCCACAAGTGGTATCTGTTGACCGATCAATTCAGCGATTATCTCTTTATTCTGAGTCAAAAGGCTCAGATGACGTTGGAGAGATGATCGGCATGATGCGAAAAACAACTGAGGGCATGTTGCAAAAAGAAACAATATCGTCGGCATTTTGCGGCATCAAAAGGAAGGTTTTAGTTAAACAATCTGACGACGTGGCAACAGCGATTATGGGAAGGTATTGATGGCGGATTTAGAAAAAATTGAAGCGCTTGTAGCTGAATCCAAAGCACTGTTTGACAGTGGTGAAATCACTCAAGAGGAGTTCGCAGAAATATTGGAGGACATTAAGCGAACAGAAGCCATTGAGGATATGTCTGATGATGTTGTTCTCAAGGCGCAAATTCTAACCGTTTTAAGTATAGCAACATATCTAGCATAGGAGGCATCATGTCTGAAATACTTGATAAATATGATGAAAATGGAAACGGTCAAATAGACCCCCATGAACTAGCGCTCATAGAGCTTGAAGACCGCCGCCGTAAAATGGAGGACGACGACGCCCAGCGCGACCAACAGCGTAAGATGATTTGGTATGTGCTGTTTGGTATGCTTGGTTATCCATTGTTTGTCCTGGGTGCATCTATAGCGGGCGTTGACAAGGCCGCTGACCTTATCGCCTCGATGGCTACCATATATTTTCCATCAACTAGCTTGCTGGTAGGTGTGTTCTTTGGTGCTGAAGCGATGAAGAAAAACGCAAGCGCTGCACCGCCACCAGCTAAAAAGGCTTAACAATGTTCGGCTTGGGCGGAATCATGCCCATGCTACTCGTGCTATCAACAGTGGGTGGGGGTGTTTATTTTTATTACACTTCCACCCAAGCAACGATTCAGCAACTGCGTGAAAACAATTATGCGCTTGAAGCGGCAAACAAAACAAATCAAGAAACCATAGGCCGTATGGAAGAGGCCGCTGCGCTCTCTCAGAAATTAAATAAGGAGCTTACTGACAAGTATAACAAGTCAGAATCACGGGTTAATTCATTGCGAGACAAGCTCATTGACCATGATCTAACGAACCTCTCAATGAAAAAACCAGGGTTAATCGAAAAGAGAATTAACAATGGCACGAAAAAAGCTTTTGAGTATCTTGAGTCTGTCACTGCTATTGAGCGGGTGCAGCCTGTTCTCCAAACCGGAGAAGGTGGTAGTGACGGAGACAAAGCTCAAAACAATCCAGATTGAGATTAAGGAGCACCCGCGTCCACTGTCCATGAAGGGCGTTTCTTGGTACGTGGTGACTGAAGAAAATCTGGAGGAGTTCAAAGCCCGTTTCAAAACTGATACTGGCGGGGCGCTAGTCTTCTATGCGATAGCCGTCAGTGATTATGAGCGTATGGCTATAAACCTGGCTGACATAACGCGATATATTGAGCAACAGAAGCAACTTCTGGTGTATTATGAACAGGCAATAGAAGCGCAGACTATAAAGCCAGAAGAGGTGGCAAAATGAGTAAAGCAAAAGGGGTGGGTTTCGTTCCGTGGAAACCATTGAAAATTAAGCACGCTACCAGCATTGGGCATGGGCCAAACTCAAAGCCAAAAAATAAGCGGAAGTCGTGGAAGAAATACAGAGGACAAGGAAAATGAGCCAAGCACTTAGAAATCTTCAGGAAAAAATTGGCGTCACCGCAGATGGCGGATTTGGTCCAAATACAGCGCGAGCTATCGCCAACCATTATCACCTCGATGTCTTGAGGGGTTGCCATCTACTAGGTCAGGCAGCGCATGAAAGCGGGTCATTTTATTTCACAGAAGAGAACTTAAATTATAGCGCTGAAAGCATCGCCAGGGTCTGGCCATCTCGATTTCCAGATGTAGAGAGTGCGGAACCATACGCAAGAAACCCAGAGGCGCTTGCTGACGCGGTTTACGGGGACCGCATGGGCAACAACGGCGAAGGGTGGAAGTGGCGTGGCAGGGGCTTCCTACAGCTTACAGGGCGAAATAATTATGAAGCTTTCGCAGAAGATATGAACTTGCCAGAGGTTATGGATGACCCAGACTGCGTGTCCGTTGACTACGCAATGGAAACGGCGCTTTGGTTCTTTGAGAAAAACAACCTATTCCAGATTGCTGTTCTGGGCATCTTTGAGGACACAATTGAAAAAATCACAAGACGTGTGAATGGCGGTACTCATGGTCTGGATGATCGGATTAAGAAAACTCAACAGATATACGGATGGCTCAGTGGGTAAACTATCAAACACCCAGAACACCCGCTTGGGTGGCCTTATAGCCGTTTTAAGCGGACGTGAGCCGTATGAGCATATTCTTACGGGCCTTTTAGCGTCAGAGTTTGTTGAGGCTTCTGACGGGGCCTACAAGCTTACGGAAAAGGGTATGCGGGAAAAAGATAGGCTGGCGACTCTTGCGGGTCTTATGGTTGAGAAAGACTACGCCGCTCCTCTCCCTCGGAAGCGGCAGGAGAGTCAACAATCTCACCGCAAATAGCACATAGCCAACCGTATTTTGGAACCTTGTCTGCAAAGCATTTTTCTGGGTCAACCATCTTTTGACACCAACTGCATTCTTTCAGTTCAGTCATTTCTGCCACCTATAAAAAACGTGGTTGTTGATTGTCACCGTCCTTGTCTTCGTTGCCGCCCACGACGGTAGCACATAATTAGCATGATAGTGAGTGGCTCCCTCAGACAAGTCTGGCATCTGGTAGTCAATGACTAGTCGCGCAATACTGAGCGCATCTTCAAAAGCCTCTTGGTTCGCTGGCAAATCAGACTTTCCATCACAATAGAAGCTAAACTGGCATCGGTTTTTTACGGGGTAGCCCTCTTTCCAAGAGTAGGTTGGACCTTGGGTTACGACGTCGCAAACCGTGTTTGGGAATCTGTCATCCAAAACTCTATTCATTATCGTGTTTGCTACTGCGATTTTTCCAGCCATCGGTTCGCCTCTTGCTTCAAAATAGATGGCGGTGGCCATGCAGATAAGACTACTCACTAGCATCGCTCAACTCCCAAACGGCGGGATAAATATGGACAAGAAATCCAGCGGATAAATGCAGGAATTGTTTTTAGTCCATAGCGCTTGGTCCCAGGTTTCGCAGCCAAGCATGAAATTCAGAACGATAAACAGAACAAATAAACTGGCAGATATTAAAACCGCCCAGTTTGTTGCTACCGCGATTGCGGGATGAATTGTTTTAATCATGGTCTTTATCCTTCGTGGGTTAGTAAAGCGCCTTATTGAGTGCGCCGCATACGAGTTTTCTCTGCAAGCATCTCAACTAGTAAGGTCACTTGTGGAGAAATAGGGCGCTGGCCAGATTCAAATAAGCTGACAGATGCGCGGTTTTCATAGCCAATTAGATTGGCCATTCGGTGCTGAGACAGACCAAGCTCTGTTCTGATTTGCTTGAACTGTTCAGCGGTCATTTTCTTTTTAAGCATAATCTTCATCTCCCCAGATTTTTTTATCACCGCTGGACTGGTTGTCGTTCCATCCAGCTTTGTAAGCTTCAAGCTCTTCTGTTGTCATTTCTTCCTTAGAAACACGCAGAAGCGGTGAGGTGTCCGCCTTGTAATAGTGAGGGTTGAATGGCCGTCCATAGAAGTTATCGGCAGCGCCACGGTCCCAAGGACCTTGGTGGCGTGTGTCATAAACGGGCTTTGTCATTTTCATCATCTCCATTATGCTCCAACCGCTATGTAGTATCCGTCAGCATAGACGAGCAGAAGCCCACCTTTATCAAGCGCAACTTCTAAAGAGCTACTAGTGAAATAAGAGCAAGCTTCGCGCATGATTTCCAATTCGTCTTTGCGAATGAAGCTCTGGATTGGCTCTTTCCAGTTTTCCATGTTTTTAGTCAAAACATTAAAAGCATCTAAAAGCTGGCTATGTGTAAAACCTAATGAACTTACAACCTGGGCGTTCATTTCTTCCATCATTCTATCGCGCTCCTGCATTGCGGTTTCTAAAGTCATTGTTTGGTCTCCTTCATGGTTATGTGATTATAAATAAAGATTCTGTTTACATATGTCAACAACTATTTTTCAGTCCGCATAAATTCCATCATCTAACGACTCTGGGTGCTCCAGTGCGTACTCAACTTTCTCCAGTGTTTCGGGCCAGTTGAAATGAAAGACAGAGATACCTTTTGGAAAACCCTCAAACGGTTCAATGTCTAGGTAGCCGTCTGGCGCAATCATGTAGCTGGTTTGCAGTTTTCTGACGGTTTTGCGGAACCTGATATAGCAACTGCGTGAATGCTTTTTTTCTTTTTCTATGCGCTCTTGTTCTATCCTAGAACGCGATTTAAGAGCGGTTCCGATAATTTGAGATAGTGTCATGTCATCAACTCCAGTGGTTTTCTTAATTGCCTCAAGGCTGGTCATCAAAGTTGGTTCGTAATTCTGGGATGTTCCAACCTTGCTTTTTAAGAGCCTCTCTGCCCCACAAGTGCATTTTCTCACGGTTAGTAATTCCAATTGATGGGCAATACGTGTCGGCGCACTCTATGTGCATCGCTACAGTGCCTCGCGTTTTGCGGGTCATTAGTACATTTTCGCCCGCGTTAATGATGCGATTACAATGACTGCAACGGTGGCGATGTTTGCGCCTGTCATGCTTGTATTCAGTTTCCCAAGTGGCATTTGGTGTTTTCATTATTTCATCACCTCTGCTTTTAAAATTTTATTTTTGCAAGCGTTGCGATTCCAATCCTGGGTTCCGATTACGCACCAATTCCAAATTCCTTTGGGGTCTTCAGGGCCAGCAAATAATTGACCCCAACAAAAACAAATAGCTTCAACTCCAAAATCTTCTGGCTTTATTGCCATATCAGATTGAGAAGCATGGTCAAAAAAGGTTGCGGTTTGATGCCATCGCCATTCTTCGTTATCGCGTTGAGGCTTATTTGCTAGGCTGACCTTAAAGGTTTTTTCTCCCTTGCGAACTAAGCTGCTTCCGGTGCTGTTTGCGCGTTGAATAATAGAAAGCCTTGCGCCCTTTTTACCGTCGCTGAAATCGAATATTTTCATGGTCATTTCTCCGTGGTTTATGAAATGAAATTACCCCAGGCGTTTACTATTGTAAACACCCAGGGCAAAAAATATTTTATTTAAATTGAGACGATGTAAAAACGCGAATAAATGTTTCTTCTGAGGCTTTGCTCTGTTGTGTGTCTTCACCAATAGCTTTGAGCGTTGCCCTGGCGCTAGCACAAAGACCATTTAAGTCCCCACCAAAGCCACCTAGACCCTGCATATCCACATAGTACTGTGCGCGACTGCGAAGCTCTGCAAGCTCTGGCCCTTCCTCTGCGCTTATCCAGAAATGTCGCTTTGTTCTTTTAACTATTGGCGGTGCCTCGCAATCGCACTCAACGTGGTCTATGTAGTAGCGTTGCGGAATTCGATATAATTTAGTCATGATTATCCTCCGTGGGGCGGGGCCGTTAAGCCGCCGCCTGTTGTTGTGCTTCCTTCCAGATTGGCGCAGCTTTTTCTGCGTCGATAGAGAATGGGCAAGCATCCCTGAAAGCCATTTCATCAACGTCAATCATTCTTTTTGCTATCAGTGACCCAAAAGTTCCCTCTGCACTTTTTTGATCCCATCCAGCATCAACCAAATCATCAACGTCACACCAAGTCCAACCCAGGTGTTCGATAGGTTCGCCACTTGTGGCCATGCAACTATTGATCAAAGCGACAACTGCTTTTTTTTCGTTATCAGTAAAAGTCATTTTTTTTCTCCGTTGTTGATGAGTGAACAATACACTATTGTTTGCATATGTAAACACATAAATCAAAGAAATATGAAAAAAAAGACCCCCCGCTTTCACGGGAGGCCAAATATTTAGGGAGAAACTAAAAACCGCTGAACGAATCTATAAGAGAGTCCAGTTGCTTCACGTCCCAAACTAATCGCCGCTGGCTTATTTGTATAGGCTTTGGGGCTTCATTGTTCTGAACCATGCGTGCAAAAGTATTTGGTGATACGCCGATGTAAGCCGCCGCCTGACGCTTGTTAAGACATCTGACCGTCATTCCGTCAGGCATCTTCGAGGCGGTATCTACCACCGTTTCGCTAACCATTTATCGTATTCTCCTTTCAGTCGTGTAAATGCCAACCTGGCATCACTGTCATCATGAAACTCTGTTCTGCTCTTTATTCCCAGGATTGCTCTCAGACCATCCGCAACCGACTCTGAGTTGTTAATGTCTATCTCTCTTATCTTCATGCCGTCGCGCAAAAATACCCCAAATTCTGGATTGCTGCATAGCATGGCGGCAAGTTTAATCATGTCTGCACCTTCCTGATTTTTGATTATTGCTTGTTCCTTCAGGGCCGCTATTGCTACCCATTGTTCAACCGACGCCTTTGGAACTCCAAACATTTTTATCGCTTCGTCCGCTTGCTCCAACGGTATCTCCACGACAAATTGAGCCACGTTTCTAGTTTTGACTATTTTGAAGTCAGCATAAGTTCCTGATATTACTTTATTGGTCAATATTCCGTTTCCCGATACCAAGGGCTGCCGTACCAAAGCCTCATAGCCAGCATCCGCCCAAAGTTTTCATCACCAGTTACGTTAAGAAAAAACTTCTCTTCGTTTCCTGCATGGTGCAACGCCCTGTGATGGTCAGGGCATAGAGGTATGGCGTTTTGATCGCCAGCCTTCATGCCCATTCCTCTATACCCGCTCCAAGGCCGCAGAAGGTGGTGCGCTTCGACACCTTCCTTCCCACACAAACAGCAAGGCTTATGTCTTACAAAGTCCAAATGCTTTTCGACTTTGAGTTGTCTGGCCATCTGCGAAGTCAAAACGGAGTGTCATCATCAAGTTGGTTGTTTTGATAACCGCTCGATGTTTGAGTCTCTGTCTTCTTTTCCTTTGGTGCGAGGCTAACGCTTGTCATTTTGACACCAGATTTTGTTTCACGTTTGCGCCCCCAAATCATATATTCGCCGTTTGACCCATCTCCAGGTATGATCGTCCCTGACATATCTGCGTCTTTTTCAGTTCGTTTACGGTCATTGGCATAGATAGGGCCAATTTTTTTGTAAAACTCAAAATACGTGTTTCCATCTCTATCAGTTACCTCAGTAACAAGCACCCGCTCTCCGATGGCTTGGTAAACTTCAAAGTACGTTTTTCCATCACGACTTGTTGATTGGGTAATCACCATTCGGCTTTCGTTGCCTTCAACGTCAACCTTGCCTTGGCGCAAGATTTTCAGGTCATCCCAATCAGCCCTACCAAACGGCTTCATGTGTTCTGCAGGATAAAGCGCACCAGAATTGGTATTGTCGTATTCAGTCATTTCAATTCCTTATTATTGGTCAAAAAATTCTTGGTAAGATGCCAACGATTTGTCGTGTACTTCATTCACGTCATGTTGAATGTCAGCCCAAATATCTAAATCAGATGAAGGATTTTCTTCAATTTTTGGGTTTTCGATGAAGCAAGCTTCAACTAATTCGTTGTGCGCTATGGCTATTCCTAAAACCTCAAGATTATACTTTTCTGAGATGGCTTTTTTTATGTCTTCCCAGTCAAGATTAGCAGACAGTTCCTGTTCCCAAGAATATTTCATAATTCAATCTGCCTCTCATTTATAAACGCAAGACTACGCACTGCAGGCTCGTCGTTTTCGTCTGCAAGTTTATATCTTGCAAAGTGTTTGTCTGTTATTTTGTCGTAAATCATCTCTGTTCGGATGTCGTGATGCTCTCCTTTCAGTCGATGAATTATTGCGCTTAATCTGAAAGCACCAAACTGATTCAGTGCTTCAAGGCTGGTTATGGTTTTTCCTGCCTGCAAATGGGCAAGGATTAAATCTTTCTGACTTGTTTTGGTCATTTTAAGCTTCCTTCGTGGTTAAGTTTTCAAGAGATGTTAAAAGATTGGTTCTGGCCTTTTCTGTTAGTTGTGGGTCAACCTTCACGTCACGAATTACCCGCTCTATTTCAAGGCGGTTCGTTTCGTAAAGTTCAGGGTTTTTAGAAAGCCTATTTTTTAGCATCATTCCCCAAGGCTTTATTTCAGTAAACGCCTGCAGAACTGCATTGCTCGTATCAAAAATGCGGAATGGAGCATCATTGTAGTCATAGTCTATGACACTATCTTGACCTTTCTTGGCCTTCGATGTTGCGTCTGCATCTACAATCACAGTTTTTTCTGTCTGCTCAACCTCACGTACTGGCTGGTCTTGCTCTGGATCATATTCTCCAGTCGGGATTTTAAAGAGTGTACGCATTACGAATTTCTCCGCATATGATAGCGCGGAACCGCATGACTGCGCTCCGCCATATTGCAGATAAACCGTTCGTTTGATGGGGACTTCCCACACTTCTCCGCTTTGGTGCATGACGATAAAGCTGAATACAACTTTATAAGTCTTGCCGTCTGGGCTTATGGCGGCTTCATCTTCATTCGGGATAATCATCAAACCCGCTTGATTGAGCCAAGGTCTGACAGCCTCATAGTAGGCGTCAATGCTGACATAGTTGTAAGACTGGAAATCGTTCTTTGAATCGTGCGCCAGCTTCTTAACTTGCTTCTGCACGCTGAACATAGCTTCTGCTATGACTTTTGGGCATTTCATGGTCATTATTGAATCTCCATCTGCCAAATATCTTTGGCAGCTTGCTTCGTGGTTTCGCTCCACATCCAATGGTCAGTGTCTGGATAGACACATCTGCAACATTCAAAAATGTCATCACTGAACGAAAGCACTCTTTCAAGTGACTTAGCAGCATGGTGAAGCTGACCAAGCCACGCATTCACGTTGTCAACGCGAAAAGCTCTAACTTCCTTTGTACCGACGTAATCAATCCAAGGTTCACGCTTGGTTGCATGAGCATAGATTGCCGCTTGGCGGCAGTGACCCGCAGAAACTGTTGAGGTCATCCGCCCAACGGTTTTGGTGTCACGCACCTTGTCGGCATATAGAAGGTCATAATACCCAATCCAAGGAACCGCGATTCCATCAATCTTGATTGTGACTTTGCCTTGTTCGGCCTCTGGTTTTTCGCCTAGACCACGATAAAAGCCAGCGGCATTCGACACGTAGGAGTGCAACGCCTTCCGCTCTTTTTCTATTCGGTCTGCGGAATGGTCATTGATTGCACTTGATAGGTTGTCGTCAAATACCTTATCTGCGAGTGCGAATAAATCAGCTTCTTGAACGGTGGGTTCCAAAGCGGCTTTGGCAGCGGCTCTGTCCACGCCCTGCCCTCTCCATGCTGCAGGCCCCGCTTCTCCATCTGAAATCCCAGCAATTTTAAGTAGAGTTAAAGCTGGCTGAGTTATCCATCCGTTAATTGTTGATGCGGATAGGTGCATCACTCCGTGTCGCTCAAATACGTTGGCCATTGTTACTCCTTGGTCTTCGTGGTTTCTTAATGTGCTTTATTGATTATTTATGTTTCGCGCTCTTTTGTCAAACGCTGATGCGGATTAAAATAAAAAGATGATGAAGAGACGTACAAAATATAACAACAAAATTACAAGCTTTGATGGCTTTACTTTTGATAGCAAAAAAGAAGCCAATCGCTACTTCGAGCTAAAGATGCTTCAGGCAGGCGGTGAGATAAGTAATCTAGAGCTTCAACCAAAAATTCCATTGATTGTGAATGGATGTCAGATTGCAAATTACGTTGGTGACTTTCGCTATAAAACACTAGACGGAGAGACGGTTATTGAGGACGTCAAATCACCAGCTACAAAGACCCCGATTTACAATCTAAAAAAGAAGATTCTTGCCACTTACAACCCGCCTGTTCTCATAAAAGAGGTTTTTTGATATAAAATAGTCTTTAAACGGCATATGGGACCCAGCGGGGTTATGGGGGTCCAAATGGAAGATGACAACCTAGAAAACTTTAAACGCGCGTCACGGTCTTTCTTAGAGGCTTTCAGCGCGTGTTCGATTATGATGGTGCAAGGTAACTTCTCAGTGTTTACCTGGAGCCACCTTTTCACGGCTGCATCTACGGGGCTTTATGCGTTCATGGGGGTGATGTTCGCGTTGATGGTCCGGCCAGGTTCTGGAAAGTTTTTCAGAGCGTGGGTCACTGGTGTAGTTACCATATTTGCTGACCGACTCATTCATCCGCCGCACTTTGGCGAAGAGATGACAGAAGCGGTGCTAACGGGATGCGTCGCTTTTGTTATCGCAATAATCTTCGACCTGACGGCTAAGAAAAAGGAACACTTAAAATGAATAAGATTAAAAACGTAATCGCTGGCGCAATTCAACGTGCGAAGGATTTTTACGCTAACGACAAGCGTTCAATCTATGCTGGAATCATAGGATTTGCCATCGCGTTCTTTTTGATGCTTAGATTTGGTTAATTAGTCTTTCCACCGCACCAGACGTGCTTGCCATTTATTTTGCGCCAGTGGCCTTTTTGTTTCCAGCCACGTTTTTTATCAGACTTAGCGGGAGGAGGCGGGGCATGATATTTGTTGATGATCGGTGCAAATATGCTTTTTAATGATTGAAGCATTGGTGGTTTTCCTTTCGTAGCTAGCTCCATCTGAAGACGGCTTAGATACCACATGGCTTTGTCTATATCCTGAGTTCCATTTTTATGCCGCCACCTGTGCAGATACTTTTTTACATTGCCTTCGAGGTATCCTAAGAACGCCTCATGGCTCAAGTTATCCTTTATGTAGTCAATGCACTCAATGGAGCCTGTTCGGTAATGCTCTGGACCGTTGACAGGATCAAAGTTTTTAGTGTCTGCAGTCATCTTTTACTCAAAAAAGTCTTGGAATAAATTCTGTTTTTTCAGACGTTTTGTCAAATAAGTACCAGCACGCATTGTCTTTTCCAACGCTTGGACTGTCTTCTATCCATTTCACACGACCAACGCTGACGATTTTTTTAATGTGTGGAAAGTATGGAATAGCCTGTTTGGTGTGCATCCAATCGGCATCAAACAGTAGCCATGTTGGCAGTTGACTTGATAGGTTCTCAATCACCGGATGCAGGATGTCTCGCCGCCAGGGTGGGTTGGTAATTACGACATCACAACCAGATATTGTGTCTTTGGTTGCATTTCCTAGTGAGATAAAATCCGCTTGTGGTTCAATGTCGGTCATCCAGCAACAGACCAAGCCAGTGATTTCTTCAATGTGTTTCACTAAACGACCATCACCAGCGCACGGTTCTGCGAAGCGTCCACGTTTTGGGAGGTGTGGGACTAACGGAATCACTGCATTGCGTGGCGTTGGGTAGTAATCCCGATCAACTCTCTTGAAGTTGCTACGCTTGCCCATGTAAATATCCATTCCAAAAAAAGACTTGGCGGCTGGTTTCTTTGCAGTATAGTCCCGAAACACGAAGGTTGACCAAACAGCGAGGCAGAATGTCTTTTCAGGCTATGGCTTGGGCCGCCAAAAGGCCCTGTAAAAATCCAATAAATAAACTGGTTTTGCTGATGTTGGCAAACTACGCTGACGAAAACAACGAAACCTGGCCATCGTATTCTCATCTAGCAAACCTTTGCGAATGCAGCGAACGCACCGCCATGCGTGCTGTTAAGGCGCTGGAGGAGGACGGCGCTTTAACAATAGAACAAAGGTTCTCAGAAGGCGGAAAACAGACAAGCAATAGATTTGTTTTGCATGTGAGTAGGGGTGACAAAAACGACAGGGTGGGGGTGACAAAAACGACACCCAATACTGTAAGAGATATACATATAGATAATTCTCTGAGGGGTGACAAAAACAGCACCCCTAACGATAGCCAAAAATATTGCCAAGACTTTGAGGATTGGTGGACCATGTATCCACGCAATGATGGCTCAAAGAAAAAAGCTTATGAGCTTTGGCAACGTGTCACCAAAAAAGAAATCGACGTGAAGACGTTGAACTTAGCTACATTCAAATTTATGAAAGCTTCGATAGGAAAGGATAAAAAGTTTCTGCCTCACGCGACCACTTGGTTGAACCAAGGCCGATGGGAGACAGTAGATCAGGCGAAAGCCATAACCACGAATCGCAACTCACTTGCAGGATGACCAATGTTACAACTTATAGATCAAGGTATTCGTCTACGTAATTACGGCGAAGGCGACAAGAAAACTACATGCCCCCAGTGCAGTCACACTAGAAAAAACAAAAAAGACCAATGCCTTTCAGTGACGATTGAACGTCATGGAGGGGCTGTTTGGAACTGCCATCATTGTGGATGGACAGGGGGTGTAGCTGGCGAAGACGTCAAGCGTTCTTATGAAATGCCCAATAAAAAAGAATATAAGAAGCCAGAGCCACCAAAAGTTGTTGAGGTTTCAGATGGGGTGAAGGCGTGGTTTGAAGCCAGGTCTATATCACAGAAAACTGTTGACGCCTTTAAAATCTACAAAGCCCATATGAGCTTCGGTGATGTTCCAGAGGCTTGCATCGCGTTCCCATACTTTGAGGATGGCGAACTGGTTAATGTCAAATACAGAACAAAAGACAAGCGCTTTAGACAAGAGGGAGGAGCAAAGCGAACGCTGTTTGGTATTGATAAAGTAAAAAAGTACTGGGCGGAGACGGGCAACAAGCACGTTATTTTTGTTGAAGGTGAAATGGACGTTCTAGCGCTTTGGGAAGCGGGGTTTGAATACGCCACAACTCTACCAGATGGCGCTCCAAAAGAAGCCAAGTTTGACCCAGACGATAAACGATTTGAAGCTCTCAGGAATTGTGAGTGGTTGGATGAGGTTGAAAAGGTCTATATCGCAACGGATGGCGATCAGGCGGGCCAGTCTTTGGCTTTGGAGCTTGTCCATCGGTTTGGGAAAGACAGGTGCTGGAACGTCAAGTGGCCTGACCTGAACGACGTCAAATGCAAGGATGCTAACGAAACTTTGGTGGAACATGGCTATCATGTTCTTAATGAGTGTATAGATTTTGCAACTCCCCACCCAATTGACGGTCTTTACACGGTATCAGATTATAAATCTGAGGTTTTAAATATTTACCACGGGCGTGTCCAAAAGCCAGTTGGTACGGGGTTCAATAACCTTGACGAAATCTACAAGGTGATGCCTTCAACATTTTGCTTGGTCACGGGCATCCCAAATCATGGCAAGAGCAACTTTATTGACCAACTAGCAGTCAATCTTATGCAGAGAGAAGGCTGGAAGTTTGCTATTTTCTCTCCAGAGCATAGCAGCGCCAACCATATCAGACGCTTTGCTGAGAAGGTGGTAAAGAAGCCTTTTGACGTTGGACCCAACGCAAGAATGAATGAAGCTGAACTTACTAAAGCAATGGAGTTCTTGGATAATAAAGTTCATTTTATTGAGACACATGACAGTGTGCCTTCTATAGATTGGCTACTTGGAAAGGCCAGAGCGGCCTGCCTGCGGCATGGGGTAAAGGGAATAATTATTGACCCCTATAACGAAATAGACGCTAGCCGAGATGGCAATAAGCGCGAGGATGAGCATATCCGTGACCTGATAAGCCAGTGTAAGAGCTTCTGCAGAAAGCACGATATAGTCATGTGGATGGTAGCGCACCCTGCGAAGATGCAGAGACAGGGAGATGGAGCATATCCACCACCCAGCCTGTATGACGTCAGCGGGTCAGCCCACTGGAACAATATGTGCGACGTAGGCTTGGTTGTTCATCGTGACTTCGAGAGTGGTGAAACCAGAGTAATAACCAGAAAGATACGAGAGCAAGGCTTGTATGGATCAATCGGAGAGGTGTTTTTTAGATATAATTTGACAACTCATACCTATGAACCGTCGTACTCAATAGCTAGCGAGAGCATACCAAAACACTGGACAGAAAACGACTAAACCCTTATATTCTGGGGGCTTCCTGCGTTACTGGGTAGCCTTCGTGGTTTGGGGGGTTCGGTTTGGTCGCCAGCCCCCCATTTACGTGGTTGGTGTAGCATTTCAGGCAATGCGTTCAGTGTCCCATTCAAGCTGAGAGAAGGGCGGTTCAAGTCCCCCCACCAACACCAACTAACCATGATTGCCAACAAGCCCCCATACCGTTAAAATCAACATATGGTGGAAGCAAATGTCTATAAATTGCCCTGAATGTAACCATACGAAGACAAATGTTTTCGATAGTAGACCTTATGATGGCGGTGTATTTCGTCGCCGCGTCTGCAGAAAATGCGAATATCAATTTTACACGATGGAGAAAATACAGACTTCCATTAGGTCCGTAGCTCCACCCAAACCCGCAGACAAACCTGCAGAACCAGTACGTAGAAAAAAGATAGTAACGAAAAAGCGAAAGCCTTTCCACGACAAACCAAAGCCTGAACCCAAGGTGCGGCCAATCATTGAGCCAGTTGTAGAGGACATTCCAGACGTTGACCGTATGACGGATGAAGAGCTAGATGATTTTATCTATGGACCGCGTGACAGATTTGATGATGACGACCTATATTGATACAACCAGATAAATATGTGGGAAAATAGGTAGCGAAATGAGCAATCATAAGCTTAAAGATGAAGTCGTTTCTGCGATGAGGAATGATTTTGTTCACGGTTATATCAATGATGAGGGCGTCAGAGTGTTTCCTCTGGCAAAAGAATTGTCAGAACGATACGGCGTGGCACAGTCAACGCTTTACAAATACATTGAAAAACGAGACTGGCAGTCTGAAAAGAACCGAGTTCAGACTGAGATTGAATTGAAGAATGACTCTGAGCGAATGGAACGCCTCACGAAGTCAGGTAAAAAGTTCGACGATAAATCTTTAACCGCCGCAGAACGTATGATGGCAAAAGTAAATAGGCGATTAAGTATTGGCTTTAAATTAGAAGAGGGCGAACCAAATTCCTTTGGGATTCCAACCGCAGAGCTTAAAGAGCTATCAATTGTAGCGATAAACGCACAGAAACTAGCCAAACTGGCCCTTGGCCAAGCGCAGGAGATAAGCAAGGTCAGTGCAGACATTAGCAGCCCAGACGCCTTCAGAGAAGTTCTTGAGCAATTGGACGAGATTGCAGAGAGCAGGTCATCGAGGCACGACCACACTTTACAATGAATGGCTTGCAACAGCGCGAGATAGTCAGCTAACGCCTACAAAAAAGCGTTATGGCGACTGGAGTACGTGGTTAATCCTTGCGGGCCGTGGTTGGGGTAAGACTCGCACTGGCGCAATGGACGCTGTTCTTTACGCCCTCAGAAACCCAGAAGTTCAGGTAGCAGTAGTTGTTCCAACATTCGGTGATGTTCGGCGCGTCGCGTTTGGTGGTGTCAGTGGCATCATGAAATGGCTCCCGCGCGAGTGCTTGATGAGCGGTAGCGGTAAGGGTTACAACGTCAGCGC
>Ga0222718_10002288_pt1 | contig 17363 bp, 18 predicted proteins | sample C33_27DmetaG_FD_165045 | JGI IMG/M metagenome (GOLD analysis project Ga0222718, IMG submission 165045) | Estuarine water microbial communities from San Francisco Bay, California, United States - C33_27D | ecosystem: Environmental > Aquatic > Marine > Unclassified | place: USA: California... | reverse complement strand
CTCTTGCATATCTAAACTGCCGATATACTTTTTCTTCGTATCCATCTGCTTCTTCTCTTTTTGAATGCGGCGGATAAATGCATAGTAAGTAATCTGTGTGAAATATGCGAAAGGATTTTTAGACTTCTCAGGATCGAAGTTATCAATATATGTGATGCAGTTTTCAATACCATCGAGAATCATCTCATCTCGGAATGTATAGTTCACAAAGTTCGATTTGTATGCGAGATGGTTGGCAATCTTCACCATACACTCACCCAAATATTCAGTCACGCGAGGTTTTTCCTGACCAGCTTCTTTCGCTGCGATAACTCGCTCACGATATTCGCTAATTGCTACTAGGAATTCTTTGTTGTCGACATAATGACGACTGTTGGGGTCTCTTCTTTTAGCCATAATAAATCCATATTATCTCATATTTTTTTGAATGTCAATCATTTTTTTTGCTTGACTATTTACCAATTTTAGCCATATAATCAGCATGTGCTGGGGTGATTAGATTAGTTTAATTTACCTTCGTCTTTTAACTGTAAATATTCGAGTAAGTCTTCAGGTGTTAATTCTTCCTCTTCTGGAGGATTCTGGAACTCGTCAGATCTGAAGAAAAGACGATTCACTACATTTTCATATCCAGCGATATACTCTTCTCGCAACAAGGCAATAGTCGTAATGTCACTTGTATTTAGGGTGAACATAACATCATCCGAGAGACCCATCCACGCTTTCAACATATACTGTTCTAGCATTTGACTTCCGCCATTTTCTTCCAAACCATTGGAAACGATTTCAATTGGATATAAAATATTAATGAAATTTTGTTTTTGAATATCGTCCAAACTTTCCACCATACACACAATCATTGTCCCATCAGAGAAACGGATTATTCTTGTGTTATTTTCCATCCTTGTCCACCTTAACAGTTTTATATTTGAACCCCTCTTCGTTGTATAATTTGATTCGCCCAATCAAATGTTCAAGGGTATAATTTTTACGAGACTTCCAAGAGAGATCGTCACCAATATCATAAAGATTACAGGCGACCTTATTATCTCCGAGCCTCAAACCGCGACCAATAGATTGTAGATTTCTAATGCGGCTTTTGGAAGGCGAGGCGAATACTACGTTATGAAGATTCTTTATATTTATACCTGTGGAGAAGGTTCCATATGAGGCGATAATAATTGCATTATCTGCCTTCTCTGTAAGAGCGCGGATATTCTCACGTTGCTCTGTGTCTGTCCCGCCATATACAAAATACACAGGACGGTTTGGTCCAGCTTTCCCTTTAATCATCTCAAATAAAACACTACCGTGTTTTTCTACAAACTGAAATAAGACGAGACTATTACCTTCACATCTCAATGTAAGGTTACTGATAAAGTTATTTCGCCAATGGTCGCGAACAAGCCAGTCAACCTCGTCCTGATACTTCATCTTCTTCATTGCTTGTTTATCTTCATCAGTGTGATTGAGAAGCAAACATGTAATATCAAGTTCAGCGACCTTACCCTTCTCCATAAGTTCCTTAGTAGTGATAACCTTAGTGACTGGACCAAAGCAACCTTCTAATACGAGACGATGAGTCTTTGTTCCATCTAATGTTCCTGTCGTTCCAAACCGCCAATGAGCGTTTTGACATTTATTCATGATTGTGGAAAGGGACTTCGCTTTGAAAAGGTGTGCCTCATCTCCATACACCACATCAAACTTCTCGAACCATTTTTTAGGAAACTTATATATTGATTGCCATGTCGAGATTGTGACTGGATATTCATTCGATTTTTCTTTGCCGCCATAGATACGATGGCAGTTTTCACTTGCTTGCCAATCAACAGCACTAGCATAGTCTTGGAAGTCACCATACATCTGCTCAACGAGTGATGTGGTCGGAACAATGATGAGTTGACGCTTATTTCTTTTCTGGAAATAACGCATGAGTGTGTAAATTATTAATGACTTACCAGAGGCAGTGGGCGACAACAATAGAGACCTAGCACCCTGAATACCTTTACGGACTGCTTGAATTTGATAATCCCGAATCTCAATTGGTTTATCGTTGGAGTGTAGATTTAGTTCTTCAGCAAACTTCTTAACATACTCCGACGAGACAATATCTCCAAGAGATTCGATCTGATTATCAATAGTATATTCAAGCTGTTTGGCGAAGTCCTCGAGATACTTAATAAGACCAACTGGAAGTTCTTTGTTGAACATATTGAAAAGTCTAGCTTTACCATCCCACATACGAGATCGATAAGCAGGCATGAACCTTGCTCCTGGAATTTCGAAGGTGAAGAAATCATTTAATTCTTGTAGGATGCCAGTGTCACATTCAACGCTAAGATTGACAGCATCTTTATATGTGACAGTAATATCAGCCATTACATGAGACCGTTTGTAAATTTAGTCCATTCGATACCATTTTTGATATCCCAAGTGCGACTGTGTAGAGAACGCATAACTCGGTCGAGGAAATCAACAACAGTGCGAATATATTCGACCTTATTCATTTGTTCTTGTAAATCATCATCGGATTCAATCATCTCTGACATGTCATTTTTCAGAGGTTTATTTCCGAGCCATTGATCCCAGCCAAGAGCATCAAGTTCTTGTTTTGAAAGTTCACCTCTCCAATATTGTTGTTTTACGCGGCGAAGTTTGTAGAATGCAGCTTCGGATTTACGCAACTGTAGTTTGAAGTTAGAAAGATGATTGAGATATTTTGAATGTAGTTCAGCTGTTTTGATTGTCGCTTTGCCGAGTTCTAACTCGTCAATTTTACAGTCTACAGCCCATTCGTCTTGGAGTTCTTTTAGAGTAATCATGTATCAATAATAAAGTAGTTTCAAGAAAAAGTCAAGATTAACTTACGGTTTCAATCTTAAAAGTGCGGTATCTAAACCCAGCAATACCAACGAAATAATCACCAGCACCCTGAGAAATGTCAAAGTCTAGACCTTCTAGACTGGTAGGAAAGGCATCTATAAATGTAATCTTAACATTAGGATTGTTGTTTGAATCCAGAACAAAAAGAGTTGCATCACTTACTTGAGCGATTGCTTCTTTCTTATTCTTGTTTCCGAGAGCAGTTCGGTATTCCTGAGTTTTAATGAAGTCTGTAAACTGCTTATGGTTTTCAGGAAATCCCAATCCTGTTATCCAATTATATAGTTCTTTGTAATTAGCCATATCTTCCTGAATAAGGAATCTGATCATAAGTTCACCGAACTGAACCTTATCTCCAGGAAATGGGATATTAGCCAGAGGTGTGCTTACTTCAGGTTGTCCAATAGACATCTGTGGTATATTAGCCGCCTGACAAAAGAAAGAAACATTAGGAATGTTTGCAATCTGAAATCGAAACCCATTTGGGCGCAGGAAGTCTAGTTCGGTGGGATTACTTCCCCCATCGAACTGTGCTTCTGATACATTTGTAATAGGATTATATGCCATAACACTATTTATAAGAGTTGCAATATAAAAAAAGAGGCGACTCTTTTCGGAGCCGCCTCTCTAATAAGTGGTGAGTTAGCCTCACTCTTATTGTTTACATCAGGTTTGTAACTTTTACTGAACGATAGTATTGGTTACGGTCAGCTGTAAAGGTGTCAGCATCGGTTGTGCCGTCTGACTGTGTTACGAATGGGTTAGCGATCATACCGTAACGAGTCTTAAAGCCGATTTTTGGCTGGAAGGTCGTTGGATCGATTGCGCGAACCTGCTGCAGCGGAACATATGGGCAGTAGAACAAGCCAGCGTCATAAGCAGACGAGCCTTTATAACCTACTACATAGAACTGAGAAGCAGCACCAGTGTTAGCTGAATACGGATCGATATATACACGATAGCGACCGTTCAGAACACCAGCAAAGGTGTTACCTGTGTCATCTACGTTCAGGTCGGTGTTAAGAGCTGGAGCATAATCCAGAACACCAGCCATTGACAGAGCAGAAGCTACGTCAGATGAACATACGATGAAGTTACCTTTACCGCGACGAGTGTCTTGAGCAATTACGTTGGCATCGCGTTCGATGTTGAACAGCAAGCCTTTGAAACGCTCAACTGACCAACGACCGTTTGAGTCAACGTCAAGGTCAAATTCGCCAGCAGTTGCTGTAGAGGCAGAACCTGTTTTAGCAACTTTGTAGATTGTGCGGATAACTTCACGGTTGATTTCAGCCAAGATTTCCTGTGACAGGATGTTGCTCAACTCTGACTCAGCGTCAAGACCGTGGATTGCTTTCAGGTCTTGAGCCAACTCGATTGAGTATTCGGCTTTCAGTGCGCGAGTTTTAGCAGTAACAGTGGTTTTCTCGATTGAGAAAGCCATTTCAGCTGGGTCAACACCTTCACCAGTAGCAGTGGCCATGCCAGTGCCTGTAGTGTAAGAGCCATCAACTGGGTTTGAACCAGCGTGAGTGCCTGCACCAGCGAAGTCAGTGTCGGCTTCGTTGAACAGAGCTTCTGTGCCAGTTTGCGATGTGTAGTGTGATTTCATCGCGAAGATGAGACCAGTTGGACCAGTCATTGGCTGAACGCCGCAGACATCATAAGCCATCAGGTTTGGAAGAGCACGACGAACCAGTGAAATCAATACTGGGTCATAGTTGTCAACCGAAGCACCTGTTGCGTTGGCTGGAGCAGCTTCGAAAAGAGCTTGTCTCTCTTCACGGATTGCTTTCTCTTGGTTTTCCAGAACGACAGCCGTAACATTACGACGGTGAGCGTCCTTGATTTCTGGAAGTTCTGGGTGATCCAATACTGGTGCCCATTTTTCCATTTGTGATTCTGAAAGATACATCTTTCGTCTCCTTGCTTAGTTGTTTTAACTGTTATTATTTATAAAAAATTATCTTTTTACCGATTTCGAAATCGCTTGAGCGTAAATGCTCACAGGACTTGCTGAGTCGTCAGAAACAGAAATTGTTTCGTCATCAATCAGTTTGTCTTCATCAGATGCTTTTTGAGCAGGGAAATAGTTTTCCTTGATTACTGACAACTTTTCAGAGAAGTCACTATCAAACTCAACATCTTCAACGAGTTTCTCGAACTTTTCAGCTTCAGTTACTGTCAAGTCAGCAGTTGCTTCTTTGATAGCAGCAGATTTTTCAAGTTCGATCTTTTTAGCAGCCAGAGAAACCTTCTCTTCAGTAGATTCGTCTAACTTGGCTTTGAGTGATTCAATTTCACTCTGCATTTCGCCCAGAACATCGTATTTCTCTTCAGGAACTTCGATGTAATGCTCGGCAAAAACTTCTTTCAAGGAACCGATGAATGATTCAGTAATCTCGTTGCGGAGACCACGCTCGATAGCGAGTTCGTTTTCTTTCATCCAGTTTTCGGCTACATAGTTCAAATAACCATCGATTTTCTGAACCATTTCTTCCATGAATGTTTCTTGAGCTACTTGTGCTTCTTCAGTCAGCTCTTTTTGAATTTCTTCGATTTCAGCTGAAACACGAGCTGTAACAACAGCTTCAAACAAGCCAGCAGCTTTTGTTTTAAATTCTTCTGACAAATGCTCTTCGTCAGAGAAAAGATTGTTAATGTCGTCTTCGAAAAGAGTTTCTTCTTCGATTTCTTCGACTTCTTCTTCTGATTCTTCGTCAAGCTCAACTTCAGCTTCAACTTCTTCATCAGTTACATCGTCAACAATTTCTTCTTCAGTTGTTTCTTCAAGAACTTCTTCGTCAGCTTCAGTATCTTCAGCTTTCATGCCAGTTTTTGATGAACCTTGAGTTGGTGCAGTTTGGTCACCAGACTCAGATGAAGTAGCAGACTTGCTGCTGTCTTTTGATGCTTTACCAGAAGCAGCTGATCCAGGATTGCCTTCAACATTATCGGTATTCAGAACTTCAACGCTTGGGTTGGCTTCCGAAGAACCTTGAGCTGGGGCAGAAGAATCACCTTCTGATTTATCTGCAGGACGAGAGGCAGCACCTTCGTCCAGTTCATTAACTTCTTCAGTAACCACTTCTGGCTTACCTTTAAGAAGCTCTCTGATTTTGCTTTCTACAGCCATTGTTTTCTCCTTGTAGAGTCTTATTTTGCTAGTTTTATTTATAAAAAATTAAATCTTTGACAGCTTATCCATGAATGAACTAAACACATTAAGTTTAGCTTCTTCTAGTTCATGCTTGGAAGCAGTTTTAATAACTTGTTGCGCTTCCTCAATTTCACGACCTTGCCATACGCCATCGACCATTACCCATTCGCGGCTCTCCATGATACCTTCAACGAAAGCATCTGGGGCAGATGGGTCAGATACGATATCAGCAGCTGTAGCAAGCATGAAATCATCTTGGACTTCACTAATACCTGAACGCTCTTTGATAGAGCCTAGTCCTCTAGAGCTAACTCCTAGTTGCGCACCTGCTTCGATTAGGTTTGCTGCAATTTTGCCCATCGGCGTTTCGAGGATTTTAGCTTTACCAATCCAGTTGTTACCATCTTCTTTTAGGGAAACAATCATGTGAGATACACGATCTAGATTTACTGTTGGACCATCAGGGTGTCCGAGTTCACCCAAGGCTCTGTTCTTGTCGATTTGCTCGGCTGTATAGCGAGCAACTTCTTTAGCCATGACTTCTTTAGGATAGACACGACCATTGCGATTTTTTAAATTAGACTGCAGAAACACACCCTCGATATACAGGTTCTTTTTGCCGTCTTTTTCTTCTTGGATGTATTGAACATCCTCAGTGATTTCTTTGATCAGTTTCATTAGCCTAGATCTCCATCTGCACCTTGGTGTTGTTGAGAACCATAACCAGAAACTTTGGCGCACTCAACAACAACTGTGCCGCCATTACCACCAGCGATAACGATTGCGATATCTTGGTCATTTTCATCGTCATCAGTAAACCCATAAAAATCCATACGACCTGTAACTTGAAGTTCGTATAAAACTTTAGAGTTCCTAACAACCTGTGCGCTTGCACCACTAGAAAGTGCCCACTGAATACCCTTGATATTAACAACTGGTGATGATTGTGTTTCGGTTGATTTCTTTAGCGTTGTAGCCAACGCGATTGTTCCAGTAGCGGCAGTCCCTCGGACAGCAACTACACCATGAGTTTGTGTCAATTTTAATGTGTCGACCGTGACTGCCATTTACTTATTCCTCTACTTTTTCGAGTTCCCAAACACTTACGCGCTTGAGTGATTCCTTGAACATAACCTCAGCAACAGCTTCAACGCCTTCGCCCATAGTGGCAAGAACATTACCTTCACCGAAAGCTGGATGAGATACTTTTTGATTTAGCTCCATTTTGAAGCCTTCAGTGTTCGAGCTACCCTGAGTTGGCGGAGTAATATCTCCTGGATTCCCTTTCTCAGCAGCACCGTGAAACGCTGTTGGTTCTTCAGCAGAAGGTTTATTGACATCATCAGAAGATACTTCTGGTGCTTCACCCTCTACTTTAGGATTAACTTCAGCTGATGGTGATGCTGGTGGTGTTTGATCGCCAGCTTCTTCTCCTAAGAGAACTTTACGAACAGCGTCTTGTAATTCTTTATACTGCTTCATCTTCTGTTTCCGTTTCTACTTCTGCTTCAGGCTCTTCAGCCTCTGCAGTTTCTGGGACTTCAGGTGTTTCGAATTCTACTTCGCCTGCAGTCGGTTCTGGTAAGTCGATTTGACTGAACATATTTGTAGCAACTTCTTGTTTACGGTTCGCCACAAGTTCATCAGCTCGTTGATTCATCATATCATTAAATGTATCCTGAGCATCAGTCAGTTTACCATCACGCCATTGGTTCATCATATCACGAACAGCTTCTGCACGCTCATTTTCGATTTCTCTTACTTCTGTATCATCACTCATTGTTGTTCACCTTCTTCATATGGTTGCGGCTCGACTTCTTGCGCCTCACCTTCGATTTGTTGGTTGATGAGATCGATTTCATCATCTCCCATCTTAAGAATTTCTTTTTGGACATACTCCTTACTGAAATATTGTCCGACATAACCTGCCATACCATTAAGAACTTCGATTCTGCTTCTTAGAATCTCTTGTTCTTTTGATTCAGTATAGTAAGCATCAGAAGCAAACTTATATTGAATCTGATCACGAATCATTGGCCAGTCATCCTCAGTAATGATACCTTTGAGGATAAGCTGAGTCTTCAGCAGGTCATCAAACATAGCCGAGAAACGACGACGAAGTTTAGCAATAAACTTTGTAAACTTCAATTCATCACGACTAATCTCAGCACTACGCCCAAAGTTGATACCACTTTGTTGCGCTTCAAGACGAGACATAGGAACATTCAGTGCTTGGTAGAGTTTCCGTTGGAAATACTCTACGTCGCCAGTCTCACCAAGATTTTGACCTCCTGGAAGAGTCTGAATTTCTGTGCCTCTGCCACCTTCACGGCGTGGCATCCAGAAATCTTCAAGCATCGACATAAACTTCTTGTCGTCTCGAATCTCACCATTAGTGCCATCATAAACAAGTTTGTTACGATAGCGATTCATAACATCTTTGAGATACTGTTCAGCCTTCATTGTAGGCAGATTACCAGTATCTACATAGAATACTCTACGCTCTGGTGCACGAGTAATACGATAGATAACTACCGCATTTTCCATCATTCTCAGCTGATTGGCTGGACGGATGGCTTTATGTAAATATGAAAGGGGAATATTTTTGTCTTGATCAAGAAGACCTGATGATACATAAGTAACAGCATCTTTCGAAATCTTAAGAGCTTTATCGTTTGCGTTACCAGCTTTATACTGTCCTGGTTTACTGGCAATCCCCTTATCATCATAAACGAAGTATTCTTTAACTTCTTTAATCATATTGACGCCAGTTTTAGGATCTTTTTCCTTCTTGACTTCACGCACTTTTTTGATTTTGCGCGGGTCAATATATCTGACATCATATAGACCTTTTTTCGGGTTGGCTTTATCTACAAGTTTATGAAAGTAGATTCGACCATCAATATACCAGCGTCTATAATAATCTTGTGCTCGATTGTTAAAATCTAACAACGCTAATACATTAATAAACTCGTCAGCAATAGCTTTCTTCACAGTAGCTGATACCCGAATACTATCGGTATCAACCTCAACTGGATTTTCATCCTCGAGGTTAGAGATACTATCATTCACGATATCTTCAATGGCTGCATCAACATCAGCAAACATTGAGATATCTCTATATCTCTTAATGAGTTGCTCCTCAGTATTAGCAACCCCCTCGACATCAAAGTATGTGCCATAGTATCCACCACCTCGGATAGATTCAATAGCTCCATCCTCGTCAGGAGCCACGAACGATTGTGCTGTTCGAGGCTCCCTCTTACGAGTAATTTCAAAACCAAATAATTCCATTATATTTTCCCTATACTAGATGTAAGACTATTTATGCTACATCATAATGTGTATATTGGAAAGTCACCGTAAATTCTTCAAAGATATCGTTCTGTGCGTATTGCAGGGCAATTTCTGACATATTGATTGGGAAGGCGTTACGAAGCGTATATTGCCCACCAGCCAATACTTCATCATTGCGGTCAAGATGCTCAACAACAATATCAGCTTGATAATCACTTGGCGTAAGAACACCTGTGTTATCTTCGCGATTATTAAGACCATTCATCCACTGTTCAAATGGTGTGCGGAGAGAGAAGTCAGAGTCATTCACGATTGTGATTGTGAATGGGTCAAAGATTCTTTCACCAGCCAGTTTGATTTCGCGACCGCGATACTGGATAATGGCAGGGTTAACATTTGATGCTGGCAAAGCTGCACCTGTAACCAACAGGCTGTAGCTTGTGTCAACATTTGGGACATATCCTGGAAAGGCGAGACTCACTCTAAACTGGTTAGGGCGAGCACCACCTGCGCCTAGTCTAGCCTTAAATTCTTCAATATTCATTGCGTTTTCTCCTTAAATACTAGATTAGGCTCCGAGCTCTTCAAACGAGATACCTGTTCGAGTCGCTACGAATGTCAGTGTGATGAAGTTAATCGATTTCGCTGGCTTGATGAAAATATCAGCACGGAACTCATTAGCGTCAATAACTTGACCAGTGTTATTTGTTTCATCGCATACAACACGGAAGTCATATACACCACGACGACCTTGGACGTCGCGCAAGAATGGCTCAACCAATGAGCGGAACTGAGCGCGAGTAAAGGCATCGTTGAACTCAAACAACTGGAACTTAGCAGCTGTTGCGATTGCCTTTTCAATCACAATGAACAGACGACGAACATTGATGCGGTTGAAAGCACTTGTTTTAGCAAGAAGTGTTTTATCGCCGAACAAGACAACGCCCTGTGCTGCAGACTGAACGATTGGATTTACACCAGCCGAGTAGAGAGTGTCGCGGTCAGATTTCTTAGGATTGAAAGCCAACTTAACAGCGTTCTTGATTTGACCGCGATTAACACCAGCAGGTGAGAACCATGGGTCAGCTTCAAGGTCTGTAGTTACGCAAGTGCCAGCTGTGTCACCATTACATGGAACCCAAGCATACACGTCATTGTAGCGGTCATACATATACTTCCAGCCACTGTCCATGACAGCGAACGAAGAGCGAGTATAAGAGGATAACTCAGCTGTAATGTCAATTACTTCTGAACCTGTGTTATTTACAACACTTGCTCTTTGTGGTGATACGAATACTAAGCAGTCTTTACGGATCTCAGCAACATTATCGATGATATAATCACCAACAGTTTTGCTATGTTGACCAGCAACAATCAGACTTACATCAGTTTCTTCATCGTTTGCGAAGAGGATGTAAGAGGTTTGTAAGTCAGCATCAGCTGGAGATGCGTCAATACCACCAGTAAGTGACCAAGCATCTGTGTCAACACTATCGATGATAACCTTGTATACGCTATCAGCCGCAGCTTGAACTGTTGCCAAGGCTGTTCCCCAATCTTGACCAATAGTTGTTGAGGTTGTAGGCTGTTGATCCATGAACCAGATATACTGTGATTGATTATTGATTACATCTTTGTAATAGTTTGATTCATTTTGATCGTTTTTTGAGCCTGGAATTTTAGATACGCCTGAGAATTTCTCAAGGATAGTCCCAGCAATACCAGTAAATGCGCCATCTTCATCGATAACAATGATATGCATCTCATCATAGTTTATGTTATTATTGACAGCATAAGTAGTTGACGATGGTGTAAAGTCAAAGTTTGAAGCGTATGTCCAAGATGTTGACAATACAGCAGTAGCTTCTGCTAATGAGCCGCCGCCACCAGAGAATGAAACTGCTGGGGCAGAAGTGTAACCAATTCCTGGAAATGTTACTGTAACCTCAGATACTGCATTACCAAGTATTACTGCTGTTGCTTGTGCAGTAACACCACCAGCTGGTGCAGCTTCGAATGCTACTGTAGGGGCTGAAGTATAACCAGTGCCGCCGTTAGTCACTGTGACCGATGCAACTGAAGTGGAAGTAAAGTTACCCAAGTCAGCAACTGAAACTTTAAGTGAGTTACCAGCTGCGCCAGCGTATTTAGCAGCGAATGGACCAACTTCGCCTTCGCCAGCTGAGTAAGATGATACATACTCATCTTCGTTTCTGATCAGAACAGCTGTTCCTGATGATACAGCGTTTCTAGCAGCAGAACCAACTTCTCGTGAAACGAGCAGGTTGGAACCATATGCTAAGAACGAAGCAGCAGTCAGGAAGTCAACATTTGTTGCTGCGGCAGGTTTGCCGAAGCGAGCAACGAGTTCATTTTCGCTGCCAATTGATGTGAGTTCACGCGCTGGACCCCATGCGAAGTCACCAACGAAACCGCCAGTTGTAGTGCCAACTCCTGGAACTACACTTGATGCGTCCTGTTCGCGAACGAGAACTCCTGGACTTAGTTGAAATGCCATGTTTTATCTCCTCGATATTATGGATTATCGTTTATTGTTTTATCACTGAAATTATTTATAAAAAAGGAGTTTTCTCTTTACCATCTAAAGAAAACCACAAATCTCCACCCATAACTTCAGCTTCAGGCTCTGAACCATCAACAATTTCACCAAATGGTGTTAAATCATTCTCAATCATACGCATTTCAGCGTTAAAAAGACCCTCTCTGACATTCACATTTGTTAAGTCTGTGAAGAAAGAATTGGTTGTAACCCACCCAAACAACACTAAACACATTGCAAGATCGTCATTATACCCCTCATCAGCTTGAAAAGTTTGACCCTTTTCTGTAAAAACTGATAATTCTTGTATCACATCAGCATCATGGATCAACAATTTAGTGTCTTCAACTAGAGATTTTATCGCAAAACACCCTTGCCGTTTAACTGCTTTCGATGTTGTAACACCAAGTTTAGCCGACCGACCGAATCCAGGAGTTAAATATTGTTTACCATTCTCAGTTAGAGTAGTAAATACGTTCTCATATTCTTCCTCCTGATGAAGGATATCTAGGACTTGTTGACCGATGTCATTCGATTCTACTAGAACATATGCGTTATTGTAGTCTTTTGCCACCTTAGATATAACACTAGGATATAACATAGGAGATATCTTATTGTGTCTGTATTTTCCAACAAGTTTATATGGCATCTCTGTTACATCGATTAGGGCAAATGCTGAATAGTCTCCGCCGACACCCCTTGCAACGTCTGCTGTAATCATATAATAGTGATTTGGTTGTGGTTCTTCGTAAATATCCAATCCGTCTTTGGTATATTCAGGAGTTCTTGCGCTCATAGTTGCAAGAGTTTTGCCATTGATCAATGTATTTGTAGAACCAAGAAACTCACATAAAACTTCTTGATTGAATTTTAAATCGCCAAGAAGTTTATTTTGTTCTTCTGCCCATGCTTCATCTCTTCCAGGAATTTCAGAATAATGGATAAACATATTTTTGAAACCATTTTTACCCTCTTTTGATTCATTCCAAAACTTCCAGAAATGATTATATCCAAGCGGAGTAGAAGTAAGAAGGATTTTTGTGGTTTCACCAGCAGAAATAGTAGGATAAACAGCAGTAAAAAACTCATCAGCGATATTGTTTGGAATAATTGCAGCCTCATCAATATAAAGCCAGTTTACAGATTTACCACGAATACCAGAAGATGTTGTTGCTGAAGTAAATACGACCGACCCATTTTCGAGGTCGACGTTACCTTTGTTCCAAGTTTTCACACCTTGCTGCATCCAGATAGGCAACCCTTCATACATAATTTGATAACGAGCCAGAACTTCGCGAGCTGCTGTAGTTTTGTTAGCGAGAATAGCAACAGTCTTGTTTTCATTAAAGATTGTGTAATGAAGGATACAAGCTGCAGCTGTAACAGTCTTACCTTGCTGACGACCTTCCATCAAAATCGTTTGTCGATTGTTCATAATAAAATCGACTTTACGCTTTTGGCACTCATATAATAAGAAAGGTTGTAAACCTTTGTCAAGAGTAACAATCTGACAATAGTTTTCAATAAAATATATTGGATCTTCTTTACACTTGATCAACTCACGGATTTGTTCTTTAGTAAAATCGTGTTGATAAGCAATAGGTTTTAAATTAGGATTGCCGTGATAGCTAGTTTCTTCAGTCGGAACTGCCATTTATGTCACCTTCGATGATAGGAGCATCATCTTCTTTCAACGCTTTCATCAAGTCTGATGTGCTTCCATTAAATAAAACATTGGTCTGATGACCAATCTTGGCTACAGACGGTTTACCATCCGTCTCGTCTATTTTCTTTTTCTTAGCTTGGATATCCATCATATCCTTTGCTTGGTCGCCAAGAGCTTTGATGAGCTGACCAGCAACCTCATATGCTCGTGGATTGTCGCTATTCGTGGCGACATTCATAATACCTTGGATTGCTTCTTCGCCATAAACCATAGCTCGCTTCAGTGCATCGCGAGCTTCTTGAAAATCAGAATCTAAACCATCATTGATTGCTTTTTCGATAACAGGTTTAGCGGTTTCAAGTTCTTTGGTTGTAGTCTCAAATGTTTTATCTAATGCATCAAAAACTTTATTCTTAGTCATAACTCTGATCAAACTCCTCAAGGAATCGATATGTGTCATCTACTCCCTGATTTCCATCATCTGGTGCTTCAAATGTAACAGTCGGTGCTTCTACATACCCACTGCCAGCGTCATCAATCACAACGCTTGCGACCCTATACTTACCACTATTTAGCGGATCTACTTCCATAACTGCATGCGCTCTACCATTCCCTGACAGAGTAATATTTGGTCCAGCTTCAGAATATCCTTCGCCTTTATATGTTACAGCGATAGAATCAATAGCATCGCCACTTAAAGTAGCGACAGCCGTTGCAGTTGCTGCTGTAACTGTATATTTTTGTTCTGTGTATTCGCCAACAAGATTAGGATTCTGGTAAGTTTGAACGATTGCTTTACGGATAATATCTTGATTGCCAACATAACCATAAAAGTTTAGCTTCATTGTAAATGTTAAAGTCCAAACAATACTTTGCCTCTCAGCAAACGAGCCTTGTGTATTATCCTCATACCCAATACTTTCGAGAAGGATTTTAATATCGCGTTTAATGCCAAGTTCAGGCAAATCATTTACTGTTATATTGAAGTCAGGATTAAAGTATGGTAAAATCTGCTCAATGATACGCAATCCATCTTCCTGATTTTTAGCAAAAAGATATAAGTTTAATGTCAAATCATATGGCGTCGAAACAAAGGTCTTCGCCACTGATGTCGCCACATTTGTTGCTTTTTTGTGGACTTGAATAGGAGAGATTTTTCTTTGAGCATCATATTGTAATGCTGAAATTTCAAACCCCATGCGAGGTAAAACAATAGCAACCTCACCACGGCTTTCTACTGTAGGAATTTGTTCAATACGAGATAAAAACTTTTGCTTTGTTGAATATGCAAGAGGAACACGCAATGTTTGAATTATATCACCATCACCATTTTTGCGCTCAATATTGATGTTATTGAAAACTGTGCCAAACGCAATAATCGCTTTACGAATATGCTCGTTGTAAAAAGTTTTTCCCTTAAACATTACAGCTCTCCAAACGGATTAGATTCAGTAAAGTCGAGAATATTACTTGCAATTTGTTCTGTATTGAAATCAGCATTGTCGCCCTGAACAGCAGGTTTGATAGAGTAATCTTCTTTGATTAATGAACCGCCATCCTCAAGTTTAAGAACATCAGTTGAGCTTCCTTCAAGATTAAGCTCAAACAATAACTGGTCAACAGTATTGTCATCTTCGAGCTGATCAATACCAGCGAGACCTGTATCAATATGTTCTGAACTGTATTCAAACAATTCACATTGTAACCTGAAAACAAAAACTTTACCGAGTTGGTAAAACGGATCTTGAAATTCAACAAACTTAATTTCGAATAAAGAACGTGTCTTTGGGAAATATAACAAATCACCTTCAGCTGGTCTATCTTCAGTTATGTATGTTCCTTCAGAGGATTCTACTAGCTGTTGCCAACGGCGTCTAGAAAGAACGAATGTCGCCTGATCACGAACTTCTAAACCAAATCTTTGAAATAGCTCTCCGTCTCCGCCAAACCCATCAACATTTTCCAAATACATTTCTACTGGATATGCTTGTGTAAATTCTGAGAGATCGTCTTCATCAAAAATTGTGTCTCTGTTGATTAGGCTTCTTGGCATATAATATATGTCATGCCCATATATCTTTAGAGATTCAATAATGAGATCTTCAACTAAACGCTGTTCGTTAGTTGTTCCCGATGTATCGCCAGCCTGAAAATAAAAGTTAGTAGCCATGATTACCCTGTCATAAAGGTTGGTGGTAATTCATATCTAACTTGCATTTCCTCTTCGATTGTTGTAATTTCTTGAACAGCCTCACCATAAATTTGATCGCCATTGAGTGTAACACCTCCAGGAAGTTGGATGCCACCAAACTTCTTCATGTTCTCACCCCATTGGCGTTTGATCAAAGCTGTAGAATATTTCTTCAGCCACATATCATCATAAACTTCAGTATAATCAGTTCCGCTGACAAGGGCATAACCCTCAGCAATTACATAATCTCCGACATCAAATGTTTTATCCATGTCTGTGTCGATATATAATCTGTTGGTCTTACGATTGAACCGAACTTGGCGATCGGTGACAAACAAACTTTCTAAGACATTCATATGAGTTTTAACCATAGAAAAATATGTCACATCTGCACTTAGGAGATTATACATATCATTCAAAGAGAATTGATAATCAACATCAAACAGACCATCTGATTTTGCACCAGCTGTTGCACCAAATTTGAACATCTTTGTAATACCAAGAATATTGTCACCAATAGGAACATATCCGTTTTCAAGATCTCCAGGAGTAAAGGCATCAACAGCAGAAGAAGAAGCACTATAACCTGATTCTGCGCCAGTTAAAGTTTCTGATTCTTGAAAAGTTCCTTTGACATCATCAACAGTAAGAACTGAACCTGATGCTGCTTGTATTTTAGCAGTAGCACCAGATGTCCCGCCTGTAACCTTTTCCCCAACTGTAAAGTTTGAAGCAAAGTTTGCTGAGAGGTTCAATGCCGAACCTGTGAGTTGGCGTTTAATGTAAACCCTTTCTACACCATCAAAGTGATACTCTTGCCACATTTGTAATGCGTCATCTATACGATCGCTTATCTGGTCATCGTCTACATTTATTTCAATTACAGGAAACCCTAGTCTACGAAGGCAGTAATCTATCAAATCTTGTCTAGAGGCTAAAGCCATTAGTTACTCCTTAAGATGGGTCATATGCATATAACAGAGCTTTCAGAGCAGCAATTTCTTGCTGAACGAAGGCTGTTGTTGCGAGTTGTGTTGTATTGGTTCCAGTCGATGCTGTTGGTGCAGTCGGTGTTCCTGTTAATGAAGGACTTGCTAAAGCTGCCTTTGCATCCAATGCAGTTTGAAGACCATCAACATTTGCGATAGTATGATTGTGAGAATCATCAGCAATTGTCAATGTTAATGTTGCACTTCCAAGATTTGTAAATGTTGCACTGCCAGAAGCATCACCATTAATTGTAAGAGTTGGGTCTGATGTTGCTGTTGTTGCAATACTCACATTACCTAAGTTGGTCATGGTTGCAGAACCAGTAACAGCACCTGTCAATGTAATTGTTGGATCATTAACATTAAAGTCTAATGTGCCATCTGCGTCTTGATAAGTTACCGAAATACCAGATTCAGTATTAGAAGAAACCATTGCACCAACAATGTCTTGGACTTGCTCGTCAGATAATTGTGTATCAGCAGTAATATAACCAGCACCGTTAGTTAGCTGATTATTGTTAGTTGGAATTGTTGGTGTATTAGTGAAATTGTTATAATCTAAGTAATGTGAACCTTGTTGACCATCAAGCAAATCAGCGTCCAAACCACTTGCC
>Ga0222718_10002287_pt1 | contig 17368 bp, 31 predicted proteins | sample C33_27DmetaG_FD_165045 | JGI IMG/M metagenome (GOLD analysis project Ga0222718, IMG submission 165045) | Estuarine water microbial communities from San Francisco Bay, California, United States - C33_27D | ecosystem: Environmental > Aquatic > Marine > Unclassified | place: USA: California... | reverse complement strand
TTATATTTTCCTTTCTTTAAACATCTAGTACAAATCCACTAGAATCTTTTTTAGCATCACCCTTAGCAATCAATCCGACTATACAATTTTTCTTATCTAAAAATCTTAAATCAGATTCATCACCATTAACAACTTGATAGCCCTTGTATTCTGTAGGTAAATATTTTCTAAATACGGCTGAAATATTCCCTTTCATCTTTAATACTTCAAAAGCTAACTCTTTGTTATCCTCATTTAAACTATATGTTAAATGATAATTACTAGGCAATTGCCCTTTACAATACATTTCCATACGTTTAAAAACCTTAGTGTAATCATAAAATTGTACTTGTGGAAATTCTTGTAAGATTCCCATATTTTCCCATGATATATCACTTGTGCCATTGAGCCTTATGCATGGTATAAAGTTTTTCTTTTTACAATTGTTTACATGATTTGTTATTTCTCTTTTCAATTGTATTAAAAAACTTTCCCTTTCTTGTATATACCACCTTGTTTTATTGATACGCCCTTGTTTAACATTATCAAATCGACCATGACCACTCGTATATAAACAAGCTGATTTGCAACCCTCACTAGCTTGAGGGCATACATTAAATCCACTGTTAATACTAGGGGCTAGGTATAAGATAGCCGTTTTATATCCGTACTTTTGCCCCTTAACAGTTTTATAATTGTTATCGATATTCAATAACTTTTTAGCTTTTGTAAATGGTAAATTATTCATAAATACAACCTTTCATATTTTTTATGATTTGTCAAGTAATGTTTTAAATAAATTACTTCTATTCGGATTATTGTCTAGTTTACCCCTTTGTTTTCCTAGTTTTGTCAAATATTCTTTTGATTTCTTGACATAATCCTCACTTAAATATTTATTATCATATAAAAAATAGTTTAATAAATCGTGATGTTTACTTTTAACTTTTGTCATAAATACAACCTTTCATATTTTTTAACTTTTGTCAAGTGTTTTTTCCATATCCAAAATATCTTTTTTAATTTTGGGTATAATTTCATTAATGTAATATGTAAAGCTATTGTCTATTTTATAAGTTTTTACTAGCCAATTTTCTACACTTTCACAATATACCTTTATTTTGGTAGGCTTTGAATTACCCTTTTCAAATAATTCTTGTATTCTGATTGAATACCCCATTAAATTCGTACTATAACTCATGTTTAATTATCCTTTCTTAAAAGTTTTGTATAATAAAGCTAGTATTATCAACCATAATTACCACTGTATCATCCACAATGTCATCAATATTTTCATACTCTCTATTATAATCCTTGTTGAATTCCTCAAGACTATCGTATTCAGTATATTCGCAACAAAGTTCAATGACATCTAAATCATAAGGCTTGTCAGCTTCTTCGTAATATTCTTCAATATAATCATAAAGGGCATTTAAGCCCTTATATGAAAATTGATTTTCTCTACCCATTTTTATAAATGAATCTCTAAATTCACTTTTTGATACATAATTAACAATCATTTTTAATATTCCTTTCTATTATTCTTGAAATACATTTTAGTAAATTCTTCTATTATTTCAAGATTATCTAGCCTTTCTTGAGCAATAAACTCTTTGGGGAGTAAATGCCCTGTAAATTTAGTTTTTTCTTCTTGTTTTTGTTTTTTGTATTCTGATATTAGTTTTTTCATGTTTATACTCTTTTCTTCTATACTTTGTAGGTATAGAGCAAAACCCCATTATTTTTGAGGTTTTACTATATATCTATAATATTTCTAGCTTTCTTGATGCCCTTTGATTTACATAATCGTAAAATGTAAATATGTTAAATCTATTATTTGATTGTCTTAATATGGCTATCAATTCATCAACCATATTATTAATTGTCAATAAATCGGTGTTTTCCTCATCATTTAATAGATTGATAGTCATTTCAGCGAATTGTTTAAAATGTTTTCTTGTCATTGTCATTTTTTTATATTTCCTTTCTTATCTTACAAAAATAGAGATTGTTGCTCCCTTGTGAATATCGTAAATTGTTGAAGAAAATTGAATATTATTAACTGTTAGCATAATCAATAATTCTTCTAGGTCTTTTTTGTTTTTTACTTCTATAATACTTTCCATGTTATTTAATCCTTTCATTGATTTATTTAACATAACCCCATTAAATATATATTTTTCAATATGTCAAGAACTATTTTAAAATAATTTAAAAAAGAAATGTAAACAAATGTAAATATATGGATATAAATATTAATCGGTGAATGGTGTGAAATATAATGTGGTGTATTATGTGGGGATAATTATTTGAAAGTATGTATGTTAGGTTTATACATACTCCCTTTATTTTATAAAAGGGGAAAGTACCCTATTCTTTTTATAGAACAATATTTTATTTATAGAATATATGTTAAGTTCGATATATAGAACTATATTTGATATACTGTATATTCGATATATAGAACATTATCCCATATATCATAATATATTTATGGTAATATAATATTACTTATAGTACTACCCATGCATGTGCCACCCCACCCCCGTATCCCTTATATATACGTGGCTAAGCTAAAATATGGGGTACACATTGAAAGTACATTTTCCACATACTACCCTACATTTTCCATATATAGTGAGCGAGTATGTAAAACAGGTATAGAAGGGGGTGTGTACACTATATATATTACACGTTATTTAGCATTTTGTCAAGAACATTCGTACATACCCTACTAAATATATGTAAACAAATGTAACATACCCTATAAATGTATTGAAAAATATAGGAAATACCCTGAAAGTACTGTTGTAAACTGCAAAATAATAAAAAAAATTAAAAAAGTACTTGACAAAGTAGCATACAACATTATATTTATATAATATAAGGCTCTAAAAATCAAGAAGTCACACACATTATTGAATAATATAGAGCAAGGGCGTTACGATGAAGAGCCTCTATACATAAAAACAATGAAATCAACAAAATCTAAATCAACAGTTAACAAGGCAGGTAACTATACAAAGCCTACAATGAGAAAGAATTTGTTTAACAGAATTAAATCAGGTTCAAAGGGTGGAAAACCTGGGCAGTGGTCTGCCAGAAAGGCCCAACTACTAGCATCTTCGTATAAGAAAGCTGGTGGTGGATATAAATAAACAAACTATTTGCCAAAGAAGCCCTTATACAAAGTTTATAAAACACATTATGAAACAGGTGAGTTCTATATCGGTGTTACATCCAAATCTGGTGTACATTTTGATAATTATTTTGGCTCTAATACTACAGATTTAAAGATATCCCACAAAGATATCCTGTTTATTAGCCACAATAAGTCCGATGCTAAACTAATGGAACTCATGTATCAGCTACAAAACTTCTATAACAAGAAATGTTTGAATAAAATGCTGAACATTAGACTAAGAAGAGATTTTATTAAAAAGATTCCCAAAATTAAAATAACAATAGATGGCAAAAAGTAGTACATACAGCAATAGTTCTGTATTAATCCATATACCTAAGAGAACAAGCATAGGTAATGGTAAGACAAAGATGTCATCAATGAATAAAAGCAAGAGATTAAGTTACAAGAAGTATAGAGGCCAAGGAAAGTAGATGAGTATTACACATTATCCTGAATTAGTACATGTAGTCAATAATGTTATTGGTACTCAAACAAGTTCAGCCTATGATGCTTTTGGTAGACTAAGGACCTCAAACCCTTTAACTATTTTTGACAGTGCGAATATCATGTCAAAGAATAGTTTGTTTGATGAAAGTCTAACAGGTTCAGGGGGAGTTACTTATACGGCTAATAAGTCTACTGTTAATCTCAATGTGACTACGTCTAGTGGCGATAAAGTCATTAGACAGTCTAAAAGAGTGATGACTTACCAACCCGGTAAATCATTACTGAACTTAAATACCTTTGTCATGGCAGAACAGACTGCTAACCTAGAACAAAGAGTAGGAATGTTTGATGCTAACAACGGTATATTATTTGAAGATACAGGAACAGGTTATCAGATTGTAAGAAGAACTTATGTTACAGGTTCTGCAGTAGATACAGCAGTTGCTCAATCTTCTTGGAATGGTGATAAGCTAGATGGCACAGGAGAAAGTGGTTATACTCTAGACCCCACCAAAGCTACCATTATGTTCATGGACTTTGAATGGTTAGGAATGGGCAGTGTTCGAGTAGGATTTGTGATTGATGGAAAGTTTATTGTAGCACACAAGTTTCTTAATGCTAACAATCTTGATACGGTATATATGCAAAGTGCTAACTTACCCATACGCTATGAGATTGAGACAACAGGAATCATAGACTCAGCATCAACACTCCAACAAGTTTGTTCAACAACAATGATTGAAGGGGGTTATGCTCCTCAAGGTTTAAGACAATCCATTGGTACAGCTAGTTTATCAGGTGTTAACTTAACGACTGCAGGAACTTTTTATAATTTAGCGACTATTAGAATTAAATCGGCTAGACCTTATGCTGTTATTATTCCAATAGACATATCAGCATCAGCTATTTCTAATTCTGATTTTGAAGTAAAGCTAATAAAAAATGCAACACCTAGCACAGCATTTTCTTATACTAGTTATTCGGATAATGTTGAATATGATTTAACAGGAACAAAAACAATTACAGGCGGTACAGTTGTTGGCCAAGCCTACCTATCAGGTAAAGGTGCTAATAGTTTACAGTTTGCACAAAATGGATTTAACTTTGAATATCAATTAGGTCAAACAATATCAGGAACATCAGATACTTTAACTTTATGTGCTAAAGGTGCATCTAACGGTGATGATATCTGTGGTACAATAAAGTGGGTTGATTTAACATAATGGCAAGTAAAACAAGAACAGTCAGTTTAGAACTAACAACATCCAATCAGGATATATATACAGTTCCTAATAACTATGAAGCAGAAGTTAAAAGTATTTATATTTCTAATCATTCTGCTAGTGAACTAACATTCTCTTTAGATTGGTATGATTCCGTCAATACAACTTACTACACAATGGCCGAGAATACAAAATTATTATCTAATGGTTTAGTACAGATTACAGAATCATTATGGTTACAAAAGAATGATAAACTCAGAGGGTTATGTAGTAGCGATAACAATGTTACGGTAACAGTACAAGTTGAAGAAAACTACTTACCACAAAGAATCTAATGGCTCTAAAAAAATCACAACAAAGTCTGAAAGCATGGACAAAACAAAAATGGCGAACCAAGTCTGGGAAACCCTCTTCCAAGACAGGAGAAAGGTATCTTCCCGAGAAGGCCATCAAAAGTCTGAGTCCACAGGAATATGCCGCAACAACGAAAGCGAAACGTGAAGGTACGTCTAAAGGTAAACAGTTTGTTAAGCAACCTAAAAGTGTTGCACAAAAGGTACGCAAGTACAGGAGGACATCATGAAAGATAAAGTATTAGAATACTGGAATAAGTTAGACAAGAACGCCAAGCTATTTGCTTGTGGTGTTGTTGCTATAATAATTATTGGTTTGATATGGAATTAAATAAGAAAAAAGCAGATTTGAATAGAGATGGTCAACTCTCAGGTTATGAGAAGAAAAGAGGTATTGCTATCCAAAAATCAATGGCTTCCAATCAACCCTTGCGTAAATCAAATGATAAAAAGTTTATGGGAATGACATCTTATAAGGAGAATAAATAATCATGTATGGAATGAAACCAAAAAAGAATATGAAAAAGCCTAAAGACAAAACCGTTGTTATGGTTGCTGTAGGCAAAATGAAACCAAAGAAACCTGCTAAAAAGAAAAAGTAATGGCTCTCTCTGATGCAGAAAAGAAAAAGAATTTTTTATCAAAACATAATCTCAAAAGTTTTAACAATCCCGTTAGGACTACAGAAGGTGGTAAGAAAGGTAAAGTCGGTATACTCGAGAACGGGAAGCCCCGACTTATTCGCTTCGGTGACTCTTCTATGGGTCATAACTATTCTGCAGAAGCTAGGAAATCATTTAAAGCAAGGCATGGTGTTAATATTAAAAAAGGTAAAACAAGTGCTGCTTACTGGGCAAACAAAGTTTTATGGGCAGGTCCAAGCGGTAGTAAGAAATCTCCTCCCAAAAGTCAAAAAATTAAAAAGGGGATGGCCTAGTAAATATTTATTATGAGTAGTAAAAATTATTCCAATACAGTTAGAATGGTGACAAATGAATTAGTAGATATTGCTAAATCTAATAATCAAAAAAAGACCATACAGAAGAAAGTAGAAACAGCAGGACAAAAAGCCTTAGTAGGCTCAGTGGGATTAACACTCAAAGCCTTAGGACAAGAAGAAGCTATTAATAAAGCCAAAGATAAAATAGAAAACTTTATTGAAAAGAAAGTTCCTTATTCTAAGTATGCTGTACTTGATACCAAAAAGGTAGGTATTCAGTATGGTGATAAAACTTTTAATTCTTCCTTTACCATGAACAAAGATGGTAATGTGAATTTAAAACTAAATAAAACATTTAAGAATAATTTAAAAACAGAATTAGAAGCAGATAAAAATAAAGTTTCCTTTGGATTGAAACTTGACTTTTAAGGAGTAAAAATGCCTTTAACAGGAAGAGGTAAAAAGACATTAACAGATTTTCAAAAGCGATACGGAACAGCTAGAGGAAAGAATTTCTTTTATGCCAGTATTGAATCAGGAAGATTAAAAAATATGGAAGTCAAGCAGACTCCAAAGAAAAAAGTTTCAAAAGTTTGATGATGCCTTACGGGTCATCGAAATCTTACACAGTAAGATAGTATATCTAGCTTAAAGCAAGGAGGTATAAATGACTTTTACACTAGATAAGTATATGCCCTATACAATAGGGTTTGATTCATTCTTTAACACATTAGATTCTATTACAGGAACAGATGTTAAAGGATATCCACATTATAATATTAAGAAACTTGATGATAATAAATGGAGTATTGAATTAGCATTAGCAGGATTCAGTAAAGACGACATTGAGATTGAAGTCAAGGATAATATAATGAATATTAACGGAGAACTAAAAACAGAAGATAATGAATATGTTTACAAAGGAATATCTTCTAGAAAGTTTTCTAAATCTTTTACACTCGCAGAGTTTACGGAATGTGAATCAGCGACAATGGAAAATGGTATTCTATCAATAATACTGGAAAAAAATATTCCAGAAGATAAGAAACCACAAAAAGTGAAAATAAAATAGATGCCAATTTATTCTTTTAGGAATAAAAAAACTGGAAAGGTTTGGGATGAGTATCTACCCTTACAGGATAGAACCAAGCCACTAAGAAATAAAAATATTGAGATGGTGATAACTGCACCCAACCTTTCCTTTATTGCTCAAGGTGAACATAAGGGCAGAGACCAAATACTAGATAGTGCTAGGAAAGGTATGAAAGAAGCTCAAGCAGAAGAATCTGTAGGGATTAGAAAATCTCCTGAATGGGTTCAAGAAAAAAGAGAAAAGAAATTACAAAAAATTAGAAATGTTAGTTCCTGAAAATGATACAAAGGATGTTGCACTAACAGATAAGCAACAAACTTTCTTGGAAGCTCTATTTGGTGAAGCACAAGGAGACCCTAAACTAGCAGGTGAGATTGCAGGATATGCAGACTATCACACACCTTTAAAAAGTTTAAAGGATGAGATTATTGATAGAGCAGAAAAACTTCTAGCAGCCTTTGCCCCTAGAGCAAGTATGGGTATGGTTAACGCTTTACAAGAAGATGGCTCAACACCTGGGGCATCAATTAGAATGGAAGCGGCCAAACAAATATTAGATAGAGTAGGACTAGCAAAAAGAGAAAAGGTAGATATCAATGCAAAAGTCGCACACGGAATCTTCATCTTACCACCCAAAGATAATGGATGAAGAAAAACCTATCACAAGAAAAAGAGTAGGTAGAGTTATTCCTTTAGGGTATAAAGTTTCAGAAGAAGACGATAGAGTTTTAGTACAGATACCTGAACACATGGAATTAATAAATAAAGCAAAAAACTTTATAGAAAATAATTGTACGTATAAAGAAACTGCTGAATGGTTATCACATCATACGGGTAGAAAAATTACAGGTATGGGATTACGAGAAGTTTTAAAAAGGATTATACACAAAGGGTGGTAGACGAACCTAAACCTAAAAGTCTTGGTAGAAAAAGAAGAACTAGCCTTAGCACTCCTCTTACAGTCAAAGAGAAAAAAGCTAGAAAGTCTGCCTCAGACATGCTTCGTGAAAAGAAGAAAGAACTCGAAAAGGCACAGAAAAACTTTTGGGCTACCAAAAACAAACTTAAAGAACTTGACCAAGTATTTGATGGCAAGAAGCAAATCATTGAAGAGGATAAGATTGACGAGGCTTCACCGAATATCAAAGCTGCATTAAAAGATAAAGAAGTTATCTTTGAGCCTAACGATGGTCCACAAACACAATTTCTAGCCGCAAGTGAAAGAGAAGTATTTTATGGTGGAGCAAGAGGTGGTGGTAAATCCTACGCAATGTTGGTTGACCCTTTACGATTTTGCCACAAACAAAAACACAGAGCATTGCTTATTCGTAGAACAATGCCTGAACTTAGAGATTTAATTAATCACTCTCAACAGTTATATTCAAAAGCATACCCCGGTGCTAAATGGAGAGAGCAAGAAAAAGAATGGAAGTTTCCTTCAGGTGCTAGAATAGAATTTGGTTACGCTGAAAACTTAACAGACGTTTTACGATATCAAGGACAATCATATACTTGGATTGGTATAGATGAATTACCTCAATATCCTAATGAAGATATTTATAATTTCTTACGTTCATCACTTAGAAGTGTAGACCCTGACATTCCTGTCTATATGAGAGCGACAGGCAATCCTGGAAATGTAGGTTCGATGTGGGTAAAAGAAATGTTTGTTGACCCTGCAATACCTAACACAAAGTTTGAAATAGAAATTAAAACTCCTGTAGGTGTAAAAAAGATTACAAGAAAATATATACCTGCAAAGTTACAAGACAATCCTTACTTGATGCAGACAGATGACTACTACGCAATGTTAGCATCATTACCTGAAGTTCAAAGAAAACAATTCTTAGAAGGTAACTGGGAAGCATTTGAAGATTCATCGTTTCCTGAATTTAATAAAGAACTTCATGTTGTTAAACCTTTTGACATCCCTAGAAACTGGATGAGGTTTAGAGCGGCAGACTGGGGATATAGTTCACCTGCTTGTTGTTTATGGTTTGCAATAGATTTTGATAATAACATATTTGTTTATAGAGAATTATATACACAAAAGATTACAGCAGATATATTTGCTAGAAAAGTTTTAGAAGCAGAGCAAGGCGAGAATATAAGATACGGAGTTCTTGATAGTTCTACATGGGCAAGACGAGGTGATATAGGACCAAGTATTGCTGAGACAATGATTCAAGAAGGATGTCGTTGGAGACCTTCTGATAGAAGTCCTAAAAGTCGTGTCGCAGGTAAACTAGAATTGCATAAAAGATTACGGCCTGATGAGACAACAGGATATCCTACAATGTTCTTTTTTGATAATTGTACAAACTTAATTAGAACATTACCTATGTTACCCGTAGATAAAAATAATCCTGAAGATGTCGATACTCACGCTGAAGACCACGCTTATGATGCATTACGTTATGGTTGTATGAGTAGGCCTGTACATCCTGCAACAAGAACAAGTAACTATCGTGTAGGACAAACTGTAGACTTTAAACCTGCAGATAAAGTTTTTGGATACTAATGAAAGATATTAAAATAGGCTATAGGAATTATAAGATTAAAAATTTAGATTCCATCGTATCAAAGTGTAATGAAATAAATGGACAGTTTCTTGCATCAGATGGAATGATAGCTTTGTCATCAAGTGAAGATAGTATATCTCATGCTAATACTTTAATACATGAAATATTTCATGCTATAGTATATCAGTGGGGAATAGAGATTGACGACAAAGACGAAGAAAGAATTTGCAATACTCTTGCGAATGGACTAACAACTGTATGTGTAGATAACCCTTGGTTACTACCTTACATACAGAAACAATTAAAAGGAGAAAAATAAAATGGCAATCATGAAAACATATAAAATGGGAGACTTACCTGAAGATAATGTTGGTTATGGCAGTGATGCTAAATCACCAAAGACTGCAGATAAGAACGTAGTAAAAAAAGATGCTGCTCTTCCTGATGGATACGATGCTGGTCAGTATGATGTTTCTTACCCAAAAGGTAAGTCAAAGTCTGGCGTAGATGCAAAAGTATTCTCAATGGCTGACGAGAAAGATTATTAAGAGGTAAATAATGCCACATTCATTTACGAGTGGCTTGAACTCTGAATCTGATGAAGTAAAATCTTTATCAGAAGAAAGAGATACTGCCTTTGATAATTTAGGTAGTCTAATTGAATCTCGTTTAAAAAATTCAGAACAAGCTCGTCTTTATGACGAAAAGAGATGGTTAAGAAGTTATAGGAACTATAGAGGAATCTATGGTTCTGATATGGCTTTTCGAGATTCAGAAAAATCTAAGGTATTTGTTAAAGTAACAAAGACCAAAGTTCTTGCTGCATACGGACAACTAATAGAAGTTTTATTCTCACAGGGTAAATTTCCTATTGGTATATTTCCTACAACAGACCCAACAGGTGTAGAAAAATACGCACATCTAAAACCTGAAAATATGAAACAAGACGAAAGGATGGATGACATCTATGGTTTTGAAGGTGATGGTAGAGAAATAACTCCAGGTTCTACTGCTAATGATATCCTTAATGGATTGACAGAGAAGTATGGTAAGGCAGGATTTGAAGCAGGACCTGCTCCTGATTTGAAGACAATGCCACAAATAGAACCTGCAGAAGAGGCCGCAAGAAGCATGGAAAAACTTATCCATGACCAATTAGAAGAAACACATGCGATATCAGTAATGAGACACGTACTGTTTGAAATGTGTTTATTAGGTACAGGTGTTCTTAAAGGACCTTTTAACTATGAACAATCAGTACATCAATGGGTATTAGATGATAGCGGTGAAAGAGTATATCAACCAAAATCAAAGTTAGTTCCAAGAGTAGAAGCAGTTAGTTGTTGGGATTTATATCCTGACCCTGATGCCATTACCATTGATGATGCAGACTATGTTATACAACGACATGTTTATACACGTTCACAGTTAAGAGATTTAATTAACAGACCATTCTTTAGAAAGTCTGCTATTAAAGAAATATTAGCAGGTGGGCCTAACTACGAAACAAGAAGCTATGAAACTGCTCTTTACGATAGAGAAAATCAAGAAGAGTTTAATAAAAATAGATTTGAAGTTTTAGAATATTGGGGTACTATAGATAAAGCATTAGTAGAAGAAGCAGGTATAGAGATGCCTGAAGATATTTCTAATGACTTAGATGAAGTACAAGTTAATGCTTGGGTGTCTAATGGACAAATATTACGACTAGTATTAAATCCATTTACTCCTGCAAGAAATCCCTTTATGGTATGTCCTTATGAGATTAACCCTTATCAATTCTTTGGTGTAGGTATACCTGAAAATATGGATGATGCACAGACTATTATGAATGGTCATGCACGTATGGCTATTGATAACTTAGCTCTAGCAGGTAATTTAGTATTCGATGTAGATGAAACAATGTTAGTTCCGGGCCAAGATATGACTGTCTATCCTGGAAAAATATTTAGAAGACAAAGTGGACAAACAGGTCAAGCTATCCATGGTTTAAAATTTCCTAACACTGCACCTGAAAACATGCAGATATTTGATAGGTTTAGACAATTAGCTGATGAGTCTACAGGTATTCCTTCTTATTCACATGGTCAAACAGGAATACAATCCACAACAAGAACAGCTTCAGGCATGTCTATGTTGATGGGTGCGGCGGCTTTAAACATTAAAACAGTTATAAAAAACGTAGATGATTATTTATTAAGACCTTTAGGTGAAACTTTATTTCATTGGAACATGCAATTCAATGCAGATATTCCTAACATACAGGGTGACTTAGATGTTAAGGCACAAGGTACAAGTTCACTAATGACAAAAGAAGTAAGGTCACAAAGATTAATGACATTTATGCAAGTAGCATCAAATCAGTTTCTTGCACCTTTTGTTAAATGGCATAGTATTATTAAAGAGATTGCAAAGTCAATGGATATTGACCCTGACCAATTAGTCAATGACCCAGAGAAAGCGGCAATCTTTATGAAGATGATGGGAGAAATGAATGGAAGTCAACAAATTGAAGACCCTAACCAGCAACAAGGTGGCATGGGAAATACTGGAGGAGTACCTGCAGGTGCAACTGTCACAGACACACAAGGGTCTGGAGGTGGCAACATCGGAGCAGGAGTTCCACAGACTCCAGGGCAAAGCGGCTTTACTGCACCAAATAATCAACCTCCGAGACCAACTGAACAATAATGGCTGATTTATCTAAAATATTACAACAAGAATCGGAGGGGATTATGTTCCCCTTCAAAACTGGTGTACAGTCTACTACAACAGAACAACAAGTATATGATTCTACAACAGACGGTATTATGACTGTTCAAGGTCAACAATACTCACTCCCTGAATATCAAGGACCAACAGCTACCATACAATATGGTACAGAAGAGCAAGGATATCCTCGTATGTTAAGAGAAATAGAACAAGGGGAGCTACCACAATTTAGACAAGAAGATTTTCCAAAAGCAGGTGAGGGTAGAACAGAAATATCTACACCTACAACTCAACCTATAACTACTACACCTTTTGAACCTACTACACCTGCTGTTGACCCATGCCCTGCAGGATTTAAATATGACTCTGTAAAAGGGGTATGTGTTCCTGTAAAAAAACCACAAGATAGTGATAGACAAGAATTTACTAATAAACCTAGAGATATAGGAGATACGGCACAAGCACTATCTCAAATAACAGACGTAATGCAAGAACAAGGTATTGGAACATTTGGTCAAGATGTTAATTATAAAATAGATAATTCTAGTATTCTTTCTAAACTAGGACCTCTAGGAAAATTAGTAGACAAGTTTTTAATAAAAGACCCTGCAGATAGAAAGTTACAAAAGTTAAGTGAAACAGAAGGCATTAATGTTATAGAAAATAAAGATGGAACTTATAATGTCAAAATAACAGAAAACGGTAAAACTAATTTTGGAAGATTACAGACAAAAGAATCCTTATCAGGTAACTTAGCTAGTACACAGAAGACTGATGCACAAGGAAATATTATAAAAGCACCCAATGGAAAACTTATGATTCAAGGTCCATTAACTCTTAGTGCTTTTGGAAAAACAGATTTATTTACACCTACTACTAGAACAAAAAAAGAAGTAGATGCGTTAAATGTAGAAGAAAAAAATAAACTACTATCTGAATTAGATGCAGCTTTAGGTATAGATAGAACAGCCATTACACCTACTGAAGAAATTAAAAAAGATACTACTACAGTAAAAGATACACCAAAAGTTACAGAAGATTTTGGTACATTAAAAGGTTTATCTGATTTTGGTGCATTAATTAGGGATAACGAAGTAGCAAAACTTAATATAGAAGATGCTAATGTTACAATGGATATGATAGAGTCTCAATACCAAACAGGTAAAGTTAGTTTTGGTAGTAGGGATTCTGATATAGATAGAGAAAAAGATAAAAAAGAAAAAGCCAAAAAACAAATAAAAGAAAATAACAAAAAGATAGATGAAAAAATAGAGGAACTTGGTATGAGTGACAGTCAAGCACAAGACCAAGGATTTAAAGATTCTAGAGAACAATTTGAATATAGAGTAAAAGCATCACAAGAAGCCAGTAAAAGAGCAGAAAACAAAAGAACATCACAGTCACAATTTACTGGTGGACAATCCTTTAAAGGTGGTGCAACAGCTACAGGAACTACTAGATGTTTCCACCCTGATACAAATATTAATGGTACAAAAATTAAAGACATAAAAGCAGGTGACTATATTAATGATTCTTTAGTAGAAGGTATGGTACAATTTAAAATGAATAACCCTTATTATTTAATAGATGGTGTAAAAGTTTCAGGTTCTCATGGAGTATTACATAATGATAAATGGCTATTTGTAGCAGACCATCCTGAAGCAAAAGAAGTAGAAGATGTTACAGAATTTGTATACGTTCCTATAGTAGAGGGTGGTACATTTAAAATTAATAACACTACATACGCAGACTATGACTATCATGATATAGTTGTTTTAGGTGATGATGAGTGGAAAAAAAGGAGAGGATTTATATAATGGAAGAAGAAATGAGACAGGGTATGATGGGGGCAGACGTTCAAACATCTCCCACTCAAGAGCCTATGGAGTTAGAAGTATCTGCTAGAGAAGTTTCTAACAATTTACAAAATCTATCTGAAGAAGAAATGCAATTAATTACACAATTAAATGTTCCTCAGTTTAGAGATTTTATGTCAAAAGTTTTTGGTCAAGGATTTGGCAGTGTAATGCAAGAAGCTATTCCTGAACCACAAGTGGCCTCACCACAGCCACAACAACAAGTTTCACAACCCAGTGAAAGCCCTGTACCTACGCAAGGACAGGGAATGATGACGCAGCCACCCTCCGTATAGAGGCCCTGCATATAGGGGCGACCTGAATCCAACAGCACCCCAAAGGAGATAAAATGGAAGACGATAAGAAATCTGAAGTTGTAGAAGAAAAAATTTCCGAAGCAACAGAAGAAATCGCAACACCAAACCCATACAAGAATCCTAATAGGAATTTAATGGACAAGGAAGACGAAAAGACAGCTACTGAAGAATCTAAGGAAGAATCTGACGAGAAAAAACCTAAAGATGAACACCCTGTCGGAGTAGAAGATGCTGTATTTAAGAAGCGTTATGATGACTTAAAACGGCATTACGATGAGACTGTCTCTAAGCATAAAGACGAAGTTCTCAAACTAAAGAAAGAAAGAGAAGCTATTGCATCTAAACCTATCTTTAAAACTAAAGAAGAGTTAGAGGAATGGCGTAAGGATTATCCTGAGATGTATGATTCTGTTATGCAGATTACTACAGAGGCTACTCTTAAAAATAAGCAAGAATTACAAGAGGAAATGTTGCAATTAAAAAAACAACAGTCTCGACTTGCTAGAGAGAAAGCTGAAGTAGAACTTGCTAAGAAACATCCCGACTTTCAAGATATCAGAGAAAGTTCTGATTTTCATGAGTGGGCATCTTCTCAAGATACTACTGTACAATCTTGGCTCTACGATAATACAGACAATCCAACAGCAGCAGCTACAGCGATTGACTTATACAAATATCATAGAGGTCTTTCTACAAAGAAGGTTTCTTCCGATGCTAAGAAAGAAGCAGCAAAATCTGTTTCTAAAACTAAGCCTAGTGAGAATCCTACTGATAAGAAAACTTGGACTTGGGATGAAATTCGCAAGTTAAAACCAAGTGAGTACGATAAGTTAGAGAAAGAAATCGATATAGCTAATAGAGAAGGTCGAATCAAATAAGAAAAATCATAACAACTTTAAATAACAAACAAAAACAAAAGGAGAAAAACGATGGCATTTACTAAATCAAGTGGATATGCTAACTTACCAAACGGTAACTTTAGCCCAATTATCTACAGCCAAAAAGTCCAAAAGTTTTTCAGAACTGCATCTGTTGTAGAAGGTATTACAAATACTGACTATGCAGGTGAGATTGAAAACTTTGGCGACACTGTAAACATCATTAAAGAACCTACCGTTTCTGTTCAGGCTTACACAAGAGGAGCAGCTGTTAATCCGCAAGACATTAACGATGACCAGCTACAACTCGTTGTTGACCAAGCAAACGCTTTCGCATTTAAAGTTGATGATATTGAGGAAAGACATTCTCACATTAACTTTGAATCAGTTGCAACTTCTTCTGGTGCTTATGCACTTAAAAATGAGTACGATAAGAATGTAATTGCAGCTATGTTTGCAGGTCCAAGTGCAAGTTCACCTGACCATGTAATCGGTTCTGATGGTTCTGGAGTAGACGTAGGTTTTGATAGCAGCGAAATTGACCCTGTCGATTTAATTTCAAAACACGCTAGACTATTAAACAAACAGGATGTACCTGAAGAGAACAGATGGTTCTTAGGTTCACCTGAGTTTATGGAGCAACTAGGTCAAACTTCATCAAAACTTATGGATGACACTACTGGAGCAGCTACACCATTGAGAAATGGTAAAGTATACTCTGGTAAGATTATGAACATGGAAGTATATATGACAAATAACTTTGCAGCAAGTTCAACTTCGAACTACTTCAAAGTATTATCTGGACATATGTCTTCTACTGCAACAGCTAATCACATTGCAAAAATCGAAGTTATCAGAGACACTGATTCATTCTCTGATGTCGTTAGAGGCTTACATGTGTTTGGAAGAAAAGTGTTACGTGACGTAGCTCTTGTTGCAGAACACGTCTTAATAGACTAATAGTAGGAGAAAATAGAAAATGACAGCTTATAACAGTAATATTACTTCTACTAACATTTCAGCAAAAATGGGTTCAAGTATCCCAAGAGTTATCTCTGATGTAGTAGATTTTTCATCTACAACAAACGCAAATACAGATACTTTTGATGTACTTCCTGTTCCCGCTAACTCATTAGTGTTAGCTGCTGGTGTAGACGTATTAACAGCCGATGGTGCAGGTAACTCAGGTACTATCGCAGTTGGTGATAGTGTAGACCCAGACCAATATGCCGCTGCTGCAACTGTAGCCGCCGCAGGTCAAATGACTACTCTTGATGCAAACTATGCTTATGCTTCTGCAGATGCAATCAGACTAACAATTGGTACTGGTGCAATTGATGCAAAAGTAAGAGTATGGGCTTGTGTTATGTCTCTAGATGGTGGTGGCACATTAGCCGACACTGATTCACAGACATCAACATTTGCATAATAATGATAATAGGGGGGTTTCAATACCCCCCTTTTTAATATGAAATTTTTTATAGTATTAGTTATATTATTAGCAGAACACACTTCTCCTAAATTATTTGTATTTAGATTTGAAGATTTTTCTGAACAAAATACTTGTGCTAATTATATTAATGGTAATAAAGATTATTTAAAAATGGAAATTGAAAAACAATTCCCAGTAAAAACAATTGAAGAAAGTATGGTTGTATGTATGACACAACCTGAAATAGATAAAATAACAAAAATTTTAGAGGGAAAGCAATGGCAGGAACAACAACATATTTAACTTTAACTAATCTCGTGTTACGAGAATTAAATGAAGTAGAGTTAACAAGTGGTACATTTGCTACCAGTAGAGGTGTACAAACTGCTGTTAAAGGTTTTATCAATAAAGCTGTTAATGATTTGTATAATG
>Ga0222718_10002284_pt1 | contig 17383 bp, 13 predicted proteins | sample C33_27DmetaG_FD_165045 | JGI IMG/M metagenome (GOLD analysis project Ga0222718, IMG submission 165045) | Estuarine water microbial communities from San Francisco Bay, California, United States - C33_27D | ecosystem: Environmental > Aquatic > Marine > Unclassified | place: USA: California... | reverse complement strand
TAGAGAACTTAGATTTTTCAGTAGAGTATGAAGAATTCTTGAATGGTGGATATATTGTTTCTGATGGAGATGAAATTACAATTTTTGCTTCTGGATCTGAGTTAAATTTAGCATTTGCTTTGAAAAAAAACTTAAGTGAATATTCTGTGAGAATTGTCAGCGTACCAATATTAAATAAACTTAATCCTGAAAAAGCTACATCTTTAAAAAATTCTAAACTTGCCTTTACATTAGAGCTAGGAAAATCAGTTGGTTGGACTGATTATATTGGAGATATTACAAAATCTTTTAGTCTAGAAACTTTTGGAAAATCAGCATCTGAAGATGATTTAAGCAAATTTTTCAATTTAAACGTCGAATCAATAGAACAAAAAATAAGACACTATCTGGATTAACACCCGGTATATGCTCTCATTTCAGCTTTAGTTCGATTACCTGTTACTCCATCTGGAATTAATCCAACTGTTCTCTGAAAAGCTTTTATAGCTTCTTTTGTGTATGATCCCATTTTTCCGTCAATAATTCCTGGATTAAACCCGTTATTAGCAAGATAAGTTTGTATATCTGAGATGGTGTCAAGCTTTGCTGATCTATTGTCTCTTGCAACACAGGCGTTAGCACTTTCACATCCAGTGTATGATCTCATTTTAGCTTTAGTTTGATTTCCAACTATCCCATCTGCAAGCAGTCCATTCTCTCTTTGAAATGACTTAATTGCTTCTTCAGTTTTTGGTCCAGCTTGACCATCAATTGGTCCTGGATTAAAGCCATTATTTGAGAGAAATTGTTGAATATCTAATGTAGAACTTAATGATGTATTTGAATTATCTTTTGAAATGCAAGCATCGTTTCCTGCATTTGGATTAGATACAGCAGTAGATCCTGCATCTGCAACTTCTCCACCATTTGCAGTCCAGCTGCTTTGGAATGGAGTTACATTAAATAAATCCGATGACACCAAAGAATTATTTACAAGTTGGTTAACCATATAAGATACTTCACCCACAGAAATTCTACGACTTGGACAGAACTTATCTTCCAGAGAGCTACAGTTTGGAATAATATTATTAGAAGCTAAAGTTTTAATATTAGCTTGCCATTTACTTGCTCCAATGTCAGAGTACTTGTCTTCCGATCCAGTCAAATTTTGTGTAGTACCCGCATTTATTGCTTTAATCATTAGGCATGCAAATTCATCTCTTAAAACTTGTTCAGATGGCTGGAACTGAAATGGACTACCAAAGCAAGCCTGTAGGCCATAATACGGAAGAGCGTTAATTGCTTTTTGGTAAATACTTTGGTCATCATCGCTGTATGCATTTGGAGAATTCAGAGGCAATCCACCAACCGTAACTACTACCGCAGCGGCTTCTTCCCTAGTAATTGTTTTGGCTTGGCATCCTGATGAGGTTTGGGTGCATTTAATTAATAATCCTGCTTTAGACAAATAACTTAAGCCATTAGATGAAGTCGCATACTGAGGAGTATCTCCAGTAGAGGAACCAGCAGAAACTCCTGTTTCAGTTATTGTATTGTTAGCAGTTACTGGTCCAACAGCTAAATTAGATACATCTGCTTGGCTAGATGTTTTAAAATAATGTGATGTAAATCCAAGTTGAGATTTTATATTTCTTCCAGATTTAGTTACAGATTTTGACCCGCCATTTTTAAAACCTTTCATAGTTACCTCAATCGCAGCACCAGATTCAGATACTGATGAAACATAAATATCAGTGACAGAGTCAAAACATGGATTATCGCCACAAAGAATATTTTTTGCTAATTGATAAGAACTAAAATCGTATGACCAAGCTGCTTTAGGATTGCCTACTCTACTGTCAATAGACCAAGGGTCATCAACTGTTTTAAGATACGGCCAAGGAGTAGAGGAACCAAAGCCAACTGCATTGTCATTTGTTTTTCCACCAGTTGAAGATGAATAAAAGGCCTGAATTACACTACTTTGGGTATATCCTCCATCATAAGTTATGACTTTTCCAGCAGTATTATTTACAGCTTGAACCCAATTTGGTCCAGCTATTTCCTTTAAGTATCCGTAGTAGTACTGACTTGATGCAGTTGATCCTATGTGACACCAACAGTATGATTTTTGTGAACTAGAAAGACCAGCATCTAAATTTGTTTTTTCTGAAGGAATATTTTGCTTTAAGTATTGATAGATAGCATAACTTCTACCAACAAGTGCTTGAGCTTCAAGAGCTTTCACATTCCAGTTTGAAGGCATTTCAGCTAATCCATATAAATATTTTTCAATGTTCACAGCAAGTGAAACATGAAAGCCAGATGAAACACCCTTAGATCTAAGTTTCAGTACACCATGTTTATGTTCCCTAGGTCCAACCCTTATTCTTCCTCCATCTGACCAACTAATTCCAATATCACATCCAGCAGAAACTTTTGACAACAAAGGATGACCAGTTAGATAACAACTTCCGCCTGAGTAAATAATATTGATTGTTGCACCACCACCAATTTTTAGTGGTCCATATACTGACTCACAAGGACCATCAAAAGATGCATCAGATTTTATTTTATTAACTGTCTCATCATCAATGCTTCCAGACTGTGTAATGCCGACTGAAGCTTGATAATTTCTTAATGCATTAGCAGTTCTATCTCCAAAAGCACCATCTATTACGCCTGGATCAAAACCTCTTGAGGCAAGAAAAGCTTGTACGCCGGCTGTTTGAGGTAAGTTTGCTTGACAGATACTAAGAACTGGCGGACTTGAAGATGGAAGAGTAGTTAGGTTTATAGATGTAGCATTTCTTGCTAACCCTACCCATAAAGCATTATTTGAAGAGGCAATATCAGGAGATGAAAGGCTTATGTCAGACAAGTTTCTTACATTAGTTCCTTGAAAATAATACTGGACTACTTCAGAAGAATTACAAGAACTTGTATTTGAACAAAAACTAGCACCCAATTCTGTTAATCCTTTTGATCCGTATTGGCTCAAGCCTACTCCGTGACCCCAACCACTTCCAGTAAAGGTAAATGAAACAGAGCTGTAACCCCTCATAGCCTGTTTTGTGGCTGGTCCAACAACTCCGTCAGCTGTCAATCCTACAGTTTTTTGAAAACTTATAACTGCATTAGTTGTTCTGCTTCCTTTAAGACCATCAATAGGTCCAGTATTAAAACCATTGCAGTTTAAAAAAGTTTGTATATCTTTTAAATTTTCTAATGGAGCTACTGCATTATTAACACAAGATAAATAAGAATTAGGCTTCAGATTAATAGCGTTTGCTGGTTCTTTAAAAAGATTCAATAAGGCAAACGAGAGTATAAAGCTAAATACAAATAATAATTTTATTTTAAGCCCTTGTTTCATTACCTTATTGTAGGGTGAATAAAAAATATTTCATAATACATGGTTTTTTTTCCATAATTTAAATATATGATTTGAAACAATAAATCCAACATAAGCTGTAAATGAAAGATAAGTAATTGGAAACAGCAGTCCCTTATAGTTCGGAAATATATTTGGGGGTATAAAAAAGATAGTAACTAACAAATAAATACCAATAAATTTGTTTTTTCTAAAGCTGTCAAAAGTGATTAAGAATAGAGCAAAATACATAATAAATGAATACACAAAATAGGTAGACACAAGATTATTTATTGATGTGGCTGATAAATTTGTTAAAAATAACATAAAGATAAACGTTGATATCATTGCTCTTTTGTAATTATTCTTTATTAAATTTATTAACATATATATTATTGTAAGATACATATGCAATTGAGCGAATTTACTTACATTTTTCTTACACTATGTATACCTTTTTTATACTTTATAGTCAGTTCAACAAGTCCAAAAAAAGGATTTAGTACATTATTTGCTGTAATAATTTCATTTAATATATTTCTAAAACCTGACAACTTTTCTTTCCTAGGTATATTTTTTATAGCTTTTTATTTATATTCATATGGTAAAAAAGAAAGTTTTTACTATTTACTCTTATCTTTCATATCATTCAGCGTAGAATTCTTTAACGAAATTAGTATAAATACTTTAAAAAGCCTTATTCCAGTTTTGCTTATTTCATCAGTATTTTCTCTTATGATGATTGGTCATTGGTTTCTTGTTGACCCAACCATTAATCGTGATGGAATGAAACATATTGCAAAATTCTCAATGTATCTTTCAATCGTTCTTTCGTTTCTAGTTTTTGTAAATTTTTATGAAAGCAACTCAAATTTTTTTAATTTAATTGGAAATGAAGTCCTTAATAATGTAATTATTTTCCTTTATATTTCGGCAGGTGTTCTCTCATTTGGATCTTTTAAAGCTTTACAAGAAAAATCATATACAGGAGTTATGGCAAGTACTGGTTTAAGTTATCTTTCACTAATTGTCTCATTAGGAGCTTCTGGAACTTTAATACTTTCCATATGACACTATCCTTAAAATATGAAAATTTATACTAAAAAAGGTGACCAGGGAGAAACACGTCTTTTGTATGGTGATGCTGTTTCTAAAGATAGTATTGCACCGGAAGCTTATGGTTCTGTTGACGAATTAGTTGCTGCTTTAGGTTTGATTAGATACGAAAAAAAATTACCACAAGATACAAAAAAATTAATTCTGCAAATACAGAGAGAGCTTTTTATAGCTGGAGCAGAATTAGCAACTTCGAAAGACAATAGGTCAAAACTAGTACCTGATGAGACATTAGTTACTAGTAATATGATTGAAAATCTTGAAAAAAATATTGATTTTTTGACAGATAAAAATGGAATTCCAGAATTCTTTGTTGTTCCTGGTGAAAATAGTATTTCTGCAAAATTTGACTGGTGTAGGGTTGTCTCACGGCGAGCTGAAAGAAAATCTGTAGCATGGAAAAAACTAAACAAAATAGAAGACACAGAAGTAATTATTTATTTAAATAGGCTGTCTGATTTATTATGGATGTTAGCTCGAGATTTTGAAAGGGAATGGACTGCAAGTAAATGAAAGTAGAAGTTGTACTAATTGACAGTATTGAGGGAGATAATTTAACTTCATTAAAAAATTATGAAGAAAACAAAAACCTATTTGAGATTAATAAATTCGAAGCTAATAAAAATCAAATGCTGTTTTTAGCAAACTTAGATAATTCAGACGAAGTTTCAACACTAGTTGTTGGTACAAATGGATGTAACACGGCATATGATTTTGTTAATCTAGGTTCACTAATTGGAGAAAAGATTGATCAAGAATGTGATATCCAACTTATTTCAAAATCAAATAATTTAGACATCTTCTCAATTGAATTTGGTATTTGTATTTCTTCTTATAATTTTGACAATTATAAATCTAAAAAAAATCCTAAACGAAATTTTAAAATTTTAGATAGTAGCAATACTGAAGAAATTCAAAATAAAATAGATTCAATATTTTGGGTAAGAGATATGGTAAATTATCCAGCTATAACCAAATCACCAGATTTTTTTGAGGAACAGGTAGAAAAACTAATTCAAAATCTAAATATAAAGTTTTCATCATTTGATGAGAAGTGGATAAAAGAAAATAATATGGGTGGTGTTATTGGTGTTGCTCAAGGCTCTGAAAGACCTCCAAAATTTCTAATAGGTGAATATAATCCAGATGCAAAAAAACAAATTGCAATGATTGGCAAGGGTGTTTTGTTTGATTCTGGGGGACTTTCTTTGAAATCTCCTTCAGGAATGGAGACTATGAAAACAGACATGGCAGGTGCCGCAACAGCATGGGGAATAATTACGTTAGTCGCAAAACAAAAATTAGATATTGGATTAAAAGTTTATACTCCAATTGTTGAGAATATGCCCAGTGGTACTGCAATTAGACCTGGTGATGTTTTAAGTATGAGAAATAAAAAAACGATTGAGGTAATGAATACTGATGCGGAAGGTCGTCTAATAATGGCTGATGCTTTAGCTTATGCTAGTGAAAATAAACCTGACATAATTTGTGATGTTGCAACGTTGACTGGCGCTGCGTATGTTGCACTTGGAGTTGAAATTGGAGCTGTATTTTCAAACAATAAATCTACCTTGAATAATTTTTTAAATTCAAATGCTAATAGTTTTGAAAACTATCATTCTTTGCCACTTGAGCAACGTTATAAATCTCTTATCAAATCAAGTATTGCTGATATGAAAAACTCAGGTGGTAGTTTTGGAGGAGCAATAACTGCAGCTTTGCTTTTGGAAGAGTTTGTTAACAATATTGATTGGATTCATTTAGACATAGCTGGTCCTGCTAGGTCAAGAACCAGCAATTCAATCTATCCTGAGGGTGGAACAGGATTTGGAGTAATTGGTTATTACAATTTTATCTCTAATGAAATAGATAATTAAGAATCACTGTTAGAGCTCTCAATTATAAATATTAATGTATCTCCAGTAGACATTGTTTCACCCTGTGAAACATTTGTTCCTATGACCTTGCCTTCGCACCCTTGAACATCTGACTGCTCATAATTATTTTTGAAAAATAAAATCACATTATTCTCTCTCATAAATGTTTTAATAAGACCTTCAGCTTCTTCTATGCTGTATTCACAAGGTGGAATATTTGGAATAGCTGCTGAAAACTTTTGTCCAGAAACTTCTAGTTCAATAACTGTACCTTCAGGCACTTCTTCATTTACTTCAATACTTTGGGTCAAAACCAATCCTGGAGCTTCTTCTGAATCAACCAACTTTATATTAGGAAGTAAATAATTTGAAAACGCTATTTCTTCTGCAATAAGTACATTAAGGCCAGTTAACTCTGGAATAACGACTGTTGGAATTTCGTAATACTTTTCTATATCACTTGGGTCATTTGGCCATTCTATTACAGGAAGACCTTCAACAACTTTTGTCATAAATTCTTTCCACATAGGCGCTGGTACACGACCACCAGACACATTCTTAATTACTTCACCATTTATTTCTACATCTGTGAGGGGAAGCTGTTCTTCAGCAAAGCCAATCCAAATAGAAGAAGTGTATTGCGGTATAAAGCCTATAAACCATGCCTCTCTAAAACCTTGATGAGTACCAGTTTTACCAGCTATAGGCCTGTCGTCTAAAGTAGCTCTTGTACCTGTACCATATTGTGCTGCTACTTCTAATGTTTTTCTGACTGCAGCTGCAGCAGCAGGGTCAGGTATAGAAACTCTTTGTGAAACTATATTTTGATATAAAATTCCACCATTCGAATCTTCTATTCTCTCAATAAGATAGGTAGGTGCTAATACACCATTAGTTGCAAATGATGAATAAGCAGATGCAATTTCAATTGGTGTTACCGCACCAGCTCCAAGAGTTAGTGAAATAACTGGATCGATTTTAGAGTTTATTCCAATACGGTTAGCCGTAGACGCAAGCTTTTCCCCACCAAGCTCAGAGGCCATTTGAGCAAAAACAGTATTTATAGATCTTCTAGTTGCCTCTTCAAGAGAAATCATTCCTGAAGTGTCTAATAACTTTATAGATCTATTGTATTCACTTTTATCACTACAAGGTTTGAAGATATATTGCGTTTCACCTTCAATATTAATTTGAGTTGTATTTGTCTGTTGTTCAATTAATTCTGGATCAGTAATTATCACTGTACCTTCGGGAAAATTGACACCAGAAGTTTCTAACTGATAAATTATTGCATTGCCATCATCATCAATTTGGTTTAAAGCTTTACCAATTTCAATTAGCTTTTCTGAATTATCTTCTAGTTCATCTAAATTAGAAACTAAGGGAAACTGCTTAAAAAAATCAATATTTTTTATATCTTCAATGTGGTAACCAACACATTGAAGCTCAATAGCTCTATCTTGAGCAGCTATTTTGTTTAAATATCTATCAGCAGTAATCGAAGTACCGTAGTTTCTAACTACCCATTTTGTTCCAATTCCATCAGGCGCACAAGGGTACCCACAGTCAATTTCAACAGGACTTCTTGAATCTCTATAACTATAAAGTTTTGAACCTGACTCAAGAGCTGCCAATAATGTAATGGGTTTAAACGCTGAACCAGGATTTCTTTTACCTTGAGTTGCAAGATTATATTGTTCTTCTTCAAATGGTATTCCAGAAGCCATCACCTCTATAGCACCAGTAAAGTTGTTAATTAATGTAATTACACCTGTAGGTTTTGGTTCATCATTTTCTTCATCCACACTGTTAGATGGAACCCATTTGTTTAAAATTTGGTTGGCATGCTGTTGATATTCAAGATTTAAAGTAATGTATATATTTAATCCTCCACCACCAGTGCAAGAGGTATCGTCCGAAGGACAACCAAAAATTTTCTTTTTACGCTCCTCTTTAGTGTTTCCTAATACTGCAAATTGAGGGTCATTAAGTAACTGCCTTTTGACTTCGGCAACTACATGTTCTGCCTGTGAGTCTATTTGAACTGAATCAACAATATTTAGTGGTGCTAATTTAGCCGATCTTGCTTGTATATCTACAATAAACCCCTCTTTCAACATAATATTCAGTACATCATTCCTTCTTTCAATTACTCGCTCAGGGTATTTTCTTGGATTGTAGTAAGCAGGACTTCTTATTATAACTACCAAGGTTGCTGCTTCATCTAAGGTTATTTCACGAATATCTTTACCAAAGTATTCATAAGCAGCAGACTGAATACCATATGCTCCAGATCCCCAATAGATTGAATTTATATAATATTCTAAGATTTGATCTTTTGTATACCTTCTCTCTAACTCAGCTGCAACAACTGCTTCTGCAACTTTCCTTCTTACTGATATTTCATCACCAACGAATGATTGTTTAGCAACCTGAGAGGTAATTGTTGAACCACCACGAGTAACACCTCTTAAGTTATCAAGAACGGCACTTAATATAGCAATAAAATCAACACCTTCGTGCAAATAAAAATTACTGTCTTCTGCAGCAAGCAAAGTATTTATTACAAATGACGGAACTTCGGATAAACGTACCGGGTCTCGATTTAATCCATCATGTAACTCATCTAGTACTTGATTATCAGAAGTAATTATTGTTGATGGCTCGGACAAAGATACAAAATTTAGAACCATTCCTTCAGCTCTAGGTAAAAACTTTTCCTCAAGAGACGTTACAACTTCCATGCTTGATTTAATTGGTAAAAATACAAAAAAACCTACCCAACCTGCAAGTAAAATGCTTGAAATAAGAATTAAAAAGCCAGCAACATATCTTGATCCATATCTAGTTTTAGATTCTAAATTATGTATTTGCGCCATATGAAAATGATAACCTTAATAATTACAAACTATTACTTTGTACAGCTAAATTTCTAGCCTTATATATGTTAATACTGTACAATTGTACCGATGGATTATTCACCTGGTTTAAGAGGAGTCGTTGCCGGAGAAACAGCAATCTCTACAGTTGGTAAAGAAGGGACTTCACTTAGATATAGAGGATATGATGCAACGGTGCTTACTTCGAACAATACTTTTGAAGAAGTAGCATCTCTAATTCTCACTAACACATTAGAAGATACAAATTTTAAAAAAAGTTTCTCAAAATACTATTTAGAAACAACAAAAGACAATAAATTAAATGAATTACTTACCGAAATTAAAGAAAAACTTCATCCTATGGATGTTGTCAGGACAATTGTTTCATACAAGGGTGAATTAACAACACTTAGAAAAAAAAGTTTAGACAACGAGGATAAAACTGAATTATCAGCAAGAATAACTGCAATTGTTTGCTATATCATTGCCTCTTACCACCAAGAAGCATGTGATGAGTTGGATAAACAGTACTTAGTTGCTAGCTCTCTTTTACCCAATGGAACATCAAAACAAAACTTAGAAGCCTTGGATGATATGTTAATTTTATATGCTGAACATGGGTTTAATGCTTCAACTTTTGCAACAAGGGTTACTGCATCTACAAGAGCAGATCTAACAGGTGCTATAGTCTCGGGAATAGCAACACTTAAGGGAGAGTTACACGGTGGAGCTAATGAAAGAGCTGTAGAACTCATTAATTCCTTCGAAACTGTTACTGATGCAGAAAAAGGAATAAAATCACTCTTGGAACAAAAAACCAAAATTATGGGTTTTGGACATGGTGTTTATAAAATACAAGATCCAAGAAGTCCAATTGTAAAAAATTGGGTATCAAAATTAGTCAATAGTGATGACTCTAAAAAGAGATTTGAAATTGCGCAAAAGATTGATCAAATTATGGACGAAGAAAAAAATCTTTTTCCAAATGTAGATTTTTATGGTGGCCTTCTTTTAGCTGAGCTTGGTTTTGATGTAGATTTATTTACTCCAATATTTGTTGCTGGACGATCAGTAGGCTGGGCGTCACATTATTTTGAACAAAGAGAGCAGGATATCTTGATTCGACCTGCAGCTAAGTACATTGGTCCTTCAGAAAGATAATTTTTGAATTCTAATAATTTAGATTTAATAATTACTGATTACATTTCTAGCGATTTTGAAGAAGACGATAAACATTTCTATTCTTCAAAATTAGCAATATTAGATACCTTAGGATGCATAATTGAGGCAAGTAGCCATGAAGATGTTGTTCAATTTGCATCAAAAAATTATCTAAGCCTTAATTTTAAAAATCCATTTAAAAATTTTACTGTTAACGAAAGTTACGAAACTATCTCATGGTACCTTACAGTTTTAACTAGATGGTATGACTATAACGACACTTTTTTAGCTAAAGAGTGGGCACATCCATCAGATAATTTTGGAGCAATTTATAGCTATTTTTATAAGAATGATAATTATAAATTTATTGATTTCACAAATGCTCTTACTAAAGCTTATGAGATACAGGGTTCCTTGTGCCTAGGGACATCATTAAACAAACTAGGTTATGACCACGTTTTTTATGTAAAAATTGCCTCGGGTTCTGTTTTTTCATATTTAGTGAATAAAGGTGATGTCAATGCAGTAAGAAGAACAGTTAATAACATACTTTTGGATGGACCAAGTCTAAGAGCATACAGGCATTTTCCAAATGTTGGAAAAAGAAAAAGTTGGGCAGCTGCAGATGCTTCTAAAAGAGGTATAGAGCTTTCGATTATTAGTAGCCATGAGGATGAAATTTATGAATCTGTCCAAAAGGAGGATAAGTGGGGATTTGAAACTAATTTTTTAGAAAATTCAAAATTAGAATTTGGAAAAGATCTTAATAATTGGGTTATACAAAATGTATTATTCAAAGTTCTTTTTCCTGCTGAATTTCATGGCCAGTCAGCGGTCGAAGCTGCAATTGAACTTAGCGATGAGTTTAATCAGAATATTAATAAGTTAGAAAGGGTTAATATATTCACGCATGAACCGGCTATAAGGATAATTTCAAACAAAGATATTTTAAAAAACGCATCCGATAGAGACCATAGCTTGGAATACATGGTTGCCGCCGCACTTTTATATGGAGATTTAAAATATGAAATGTATGAAGAAAGTTTTCAGGGTTTTGAAAAGATTAATGATTTAAGAAAAAAGATTTTCGTTACTGAGGAACCCCAATTCACGAAAGACTATTACGAATTTTCAAAAAGACACATATCCAATTCAATAGAGATTATTTATAGCGATAACTCAATTTCAGAAAAAATCACCATAGAAAATCCAATAGGCCATCCTTCAAGAAGAGATGAAGCAGTTCCTTTGTTGAAAGAAAAATTTCTCAGAAATGTCAAATCTTTATTTGATACTGAAAAAGCATCAGAAGTATGGGATAAAATTATAAATTTAAAAAAACATGACAATTTAAACGTTTTTTTTAATATCCTTATTGAAAATGAATGAAATTTACTTATTAGTTGGAGGGGAGGCTACTAGACTTCAACCGCTTTCTTCTGGGGTACCAAAAGCTTTACTGACAATAAGAGGGGAAAGAATAATTGATAAAATTATCAAACAGTTTTCAAATTTAGAGAATTTTAATTTTAATTTAATTTGCTCGATTAAACATGAAGAATTGTGGATAGATTATAAAACTAATCACAATAACAATGTAAATCTTCTTTTCGAAAAATCAAAACTCGATACTGCAGGATATATTGTTGAGAATTTAGATTCAATGCCTGATAAATTTTACTGCATGAATGGTGATTTATTATTGAATGTTGATTTGCATAATTTTATCAGTGCTTCAGGATTATGTTCTAATTCACTTATTGGATCATTTGAGGTTGAAGACCCAACAAGATTTGGAGTATTAGAAGTTGGTCAAGATGACAAAGTTTTACAATTTGTAGAAAAACCCAAAGACAAAAGCTATGGAAATAAAATAAGCTTGGGCTTATACCACCTGTATAGAAAAGATATATTGGAAATACGTAATAATCTTGAAATACCCACTTCCTTTGAAAGACAGGTTTTTCCAATGCTGTCAAAGGCTGGGTTGCTAAGTACATATACAGTAAACGGCGACATGTTGGACGTTGGAACATTAGAATCATACATTTCTGCACATATCGTTAAAGGAGAGGATAATTGGATTTCTCCAAATAATGTAGAAATTAGTAAAAGCGCAATAATTAAAAATAGCGTTATTTTAGATAACTGCATTATTGAAGACAATGTAACAATTACTAATTCAATAATAAGCAGCAATTCAATTATTAGTAACGGCACTATTATTAGCGAAGAAATTATAAGGAAAAGTTAAATAATGAAAATTTTAGTAACTGGAGGAGCTGGCTTTATAGGCTCTCATCTTGTCGAAGAACTTTTAAGCAATGAACATGAGATTTTAATTTTTGATAATTTTCTAACCGGTAAAAAAGAAAATCTAGAAATTAAAGGTAATGTTACATTTATTAATGATGACTTTGGTTCTGAAAATTCTTTAGAAGAAATAGAAAAATTTGACCCAGATATTTGTTTCCATTTGGCTGCACAATCTTCAGTAGTAGTATCAGTGGAAAACCCGGCTCTTGATTTTGAACATAATATTTTACAACCAATAAAACTTATTCAAGTGCTTTTAAAGTCTAATTGTAAAAAGCTAGTCTTTACTTCATCTGGAGGAACAATATTTGGTGAACCTTCTGTAATTCCAACAGCAGAAGAAGATTATGCTGATGAGCCAGAGTCTCCATATGGAGTTGCAAAAAAAAGATTAAATGAATTAATAAAGATAATGACAAAAAATTCAAATTTAAAATATTCAATTTTAAATTTATCCAATGTATATGGACCAAGACAGGACCCTCACGGAGAAGCAGGTGTAGTGTCAATATTTGCAAATAAATATTTAAATGATGAAGAACCAATAATCTTTGGAGATGGTGAGCAGACCAGAGATTATGTATATGTAAAGGATGTTGTGAGTGCATTAATAAAAGCATCAAAAATTGACAAAAACCATTTTTTAAATATAGGCACAGGTGTAGAAACATCAGTAAATGATCTTGCAAATTCAATGAAAAGTCAGTTTAATTCTGATATCAATCCTATTTACAAACCTGCTAGAGAAGGTGAATTAAATAGAAGTGTATTAAACAATACAAAAGCAAAAAAGGAATTAGATTGGAAACCAGAATACAGTTTAGATGATGGAATGAAACAAGTATTTAACTGGTTAAGAAATTAAAGAAAAAAGTCTTCCTTGTCGTCTCTAATTAATTCATTTGCATTCAGCTTAGAGTCTTCATAATCAAAGCCCCTAATAATTGCTATTGGTATATCAATAGTTTTTTTCATGACGAGTTCTGCAGCGCTTGCTAACTCATCAATCACAGCAATTTCTGTTGCATTTAATTCATTTCCAAAACTGTCTAATTTTCCAATGTAGCTATTAATAGGTCTTATCCCAGATGAGCCAATTGCAAAATTAACTTGACCCTTTCTCCATGCTCGACCAAACGTATCAGAAATAATGACAGCTATTGGCAAATTGGTTAATGATTCAAATCTTTTTTGAAATTTATATGCAGATTTGTTTGGGTCTTCTGGGAGTAGTAAAGCTGTATTGTTTCTTACGTTTGACTTATCAATTCCAGCATTTGCACAAATAAACCCATGGTGTGTCTTTGCTATAACTAAATCTCCTCGTTTTCTAATTATTTTTTTAGATTCACTATTTAAAAGTTCTTCAAAATCGTAATTTAAAAGATTTCTCTCCATTCCTTCACTTTTTGACACAATTTTTTGAGTAACTACAAAAATGTCATTTTTTTCAATACTAATTTCACTTTTACTTAGGACATCAAATGTGATTTCAGCCAAATTATCATCAACTTTAATTTCTGGAATACCCTTAATAGGTATTATTCTTACTTCATCCATTTTTTAATATCCTTTCAGCAAGAAATTTTGAGTCATTTTCATTTTTAAAAACAATTTGATCTTCAAATACATTAGAGGAACCATCAGAATCTCCATAGTTAACATAAAATTTATTAACTCGATTCTTAAAATATTTTTTTAATCCTTGAATATCAGGGTTATGCCCCATGTCAATAAAGTTTTGAACAGAAGGACCTTTAAGTGCTTTTTTACCTACAAAGGGGCTAATTGCAATAACATTGTTATGATTTTGAATTGATTGATTGATCTTACTTATGGAAAGTATAGGACCAATAGATAGGATTGGATTTGAGGGACCGATTATTAAAATGTCACTCTTATCTATCAAATTTATGACTTGATGTGTGACATTCGCTTTTCTTGAACCTTCATAGACAACCTTACTTAACCTTGGTTTTGCTTTTTTTTCTACAAAATAATTTTGAAAATTCAATTTTTCACCATTTTTAGTAATAAGTTTTGTACTTACTTTATCATCAGACATCGGAAGAATTTTACATTTGATATTGAATTTGTTTTTAATTATATCTGTAATTTCTGTGAGTTTTAAACCATCATTTATCATTTGATTTCTAAACAAATTAAGTGCTAGGTCTTTATCACCTATCATGAAATTTAAATCATAAAATTTTTTGAACTCATTATGAACAGTGAATTTATCATTTAAAACACCCCAACCGTATTTTCCTTCTGTGTTTGCTAAACCATAAATTACAGAATCAATGTCAGGTGATAGGGCCACTCCGTGAATATATTCGTCATCACCAGTATTTACTATGATGGATAAGTCAATGTTATTTAATTTACTTAGTCCTTTTGCAAATTTAGCACCTCCAACACCTCCGCTTAAATAAACAATTTTTTTCATTTATAAGAACCTTAAATTATTGACCTTTCAACTAACATTTTAGTAATGATAGACAAAGATATTCTAGATGGATTATCAGAACTTGATGAAGCAGATTTAAAGAGAATCAAATTATTGGTAGACAATAAGCTAAAAATTGAATCTGATATAAAAGTTTCTTATAGAACTAAATCAATAAAGTGCGGTAAAGAGTCATGTAATTCCTGTCCCCATGGTCCATATTGGTATGCAGAGTGGACTGAGGATGGAAAAAGAAAAACTAAATATTTAGGTAAAAATTTAACGGATGCTTAAAAAAAATCTTTTTATTAAAGTTGCACTTGGCTCTCTGCTAATTATTTTTCTGCGAGTAGAACTAGTTTTTTCAGACTTACTTCCAACTGGCGGTGATATGGGAGCACACATTGTTCCGACCAAGTTTTTTGTTACTGAACTATTTAATAATTTTAAACTAAGTGGATGGTCACAGGACTGGTTTGCTGGCTACCCTGTTTACTACTTTTATTTTCCACTTCCACCAATCATTACAAGTTTGTTAAATTTTTTACTTCCATTTTCAATTTCTTTTAAAACCATGGTGTTAATTTCACAAGTTTTACTTGTTGTTTCTATTGAAATGCTCATGCGAAAAAGTTCAAAAGAGTTTTCTTTTTATGGATTTGGTGTTGGATTGCTCTACTTACTTACTGAATCTTTCACAATTTTTGGAGGAAATCTAGCTTCATCTCTTGCCGGTCAGTATTCATTTACTTATTCGATTGCTTTTGCGAATTTATCTATATTTTATTTAATTAAATCAAAGCATAAATATTCCACTGAGATTGCCGCTTTACTAATTGGCTTAACTGTACTCTCTCACTTAATTCCTTTTATAATTTATTTACCAATATTTTCTTTTTACTTTTTAAAAAGTGACACAATAATCTATAAAAAGATTTCAGCGTTTCTTTTTTTCTTGTTTACAGCAATAAGGTTTTCTATTTCATTATTTCTAAATTTAGAATTCACAACAAATATGACTTATACTCCTTACACCCAGATTTCCGACATAGTAAAATCTGACATACTTCCGTTTGTGTTAGGTGCAGTAATTTATTTTATTTTGAGCAGTTATAAAAACTCTTTAAAATCAATTTCTGTATTTGAAATATATTTAATTTCTATCTCAGTATATTTGTTTTTCTATGGTCCAGAAAGTGCACTATGGAATGGAAGAATCGTTCCTTTTTTTAACTTGGGTATCATAATTCTATTTTTTAATTTATTACATTTTGATATCAAGAATCTAACAAAAAAAATACAGGGTAAATACCCTTTTCTTATATTTATTTTGTTAAGCAACTCTTACTTTATGTATTTGTATTTTTCCAAATGGGGGAACACTTATGCAACAACAACTTTAAGCGTAATTTTTATTATTTTGTTTATGTTTTTAATTTCAATAAATTCTGAAAACTATTTAATTTACACAACTCTTGTTTCTCTAACTTTTGGAACTTTAAGCTATTTACCGCACTGGTTAAATTGGAATTTTAGTGGTTATGAAAGCAAAAATAACTGGACAGATATTACAACTCTTTATGAAGGTTTAGAAAAGCTTGAGCCAGGAAGAATCATGTGGGAACCAAATTCTGATTTAAACAAATATGGAACGCCTATGGTATTAATGACAATCCCAATGTTCACAGACCACCAAAGTGTCGAGGGTTTATATTTTGATTCAAGCATAACAACACCGTTTCATTTCTTAACAGTTTCTGGACTTGCTGAAAGACCTTCTAATCCAGTGGGAGGGTTGACTTATATTAATGGTGAATTCGATAAAGGTTTTAGATTAATGCAAGAACTAGGTGTTGATTATTTTATTGCATACACATCATCAATTAAAGATAAAGCTAACGGAAATGAAAATTTTAATTTTTTATTCTCAAATGAAGTTTTTAATGTTTATTCTTTAAATTCTGAGAAAATAGAACTCGTTGAAGATAATTTATATATATTCGAGAGTCCAGATTTTTATGAGCGTCTATTTAATGCAGTTCTAAGGGAAGGCAGTGAACAAAGCTTCTTTGATGCTGCTTACAAGAGCTTCAAAGATGAATCAAACTATAAAATAATTGAAAACTATGATAAGAACTTAGCTGATTCGAGTAACAACAATACCGAGCTTTTAATAAGTGATTTAAATATTCAAAATGACTTTATATCTTTTAAAACAAATAAACCTAAT
>Ga0222718_10002282_pt1 | contig 17387 bp, 18 predicted proteins | sample C33_27DmetaG_FD_165045 | JGI IMG/M metagenome (GOLD analysis project Ga0222718, IMG submission 165045) | Estuarine water microbial communities from San Francisco Bay, California, United States - C33_27D | ecosystem: Environmental > Aquatic > Marine > Unclassified | place: USA: California... | reverse complement strand
AGGAACAAACATTCTATATTTTTCTTCGCAAGGTACTTTTATCCATTCATCAAAACCACCGCTTGCATTTAGTTTATAATCACGAATAGCTTCAGCTATAGATGATAAATTATTCATATTTTTCTCCATTTGAATCATCGACTCTTTTTAATGCCCTATTAATGATATTCCTTCAGCAAAGAATACTCTTTTTATATCTATAAATAAAAAGATTAGAGCTAGTAAAATAATTATAACTTTAATTGCTAATATTTTTTTATCTAGATTTTTAAAATTTCCAAATATTATTATTCCAATTAAAATTAGAAAAAAAAATTCTAAAAAAGGAATATTTAATAAAAACTCCATATTCTTATGTGTTCCTTTTATTTAAAAATGTTTAAATTTTCACTATTGGATCAATTTAAATTTAAGATTAGTATTCATTAAAGGAGAAAAAAATGAAAAGCGCAAATGAAGTTATAAAAAGATTTTGGGAAATTCAAGATGAAGGTGATTACACAAAGGTAATAGATCTTTTTTCTGAAGATGCATTGTTTGAAGACCCGGTATACGGAACATTTAAAGGTAAAACCGAAATTTTAGAGTTTATGAAAAAAATGAATAAAGAAATGCGCTCAAGAGAGATAACCTTTAAAGCGGTAAAAATAGATGGTGATGAAGAAGTTGCATGGGCACAATGGATTGCTGAATCTCCAGAGGGTGATATTGAAGGTTGTGGTCTTTATAGGGTAGAGAATGGCCTCATGACATATTACAGAGATTATATGAACGCCCCATCCAGTTAGAGTAATATTAAGAACGATTTAAAATTAAACTTATTTTTTATCTTTTATTTAAAATTACAGTAATTATTTTGATTGCTTACTTTGGTTTAAGAAAAAAAATTACAGAAAAATAATAAAATTAAGATATGTATTCATCTAAAATTAAGGAAGAATTATGACACCTGATTTATCGGGAATTATTAAACAAAAAACTCATTTTTTTCAAATTAGAGTTTTTTATGAAGATACAGATTTTACAGGCATTGTCTATCATGCAAATTATTTAAAATTTGCAGAAAGAGGAAGAACTAATTTCCTAAGATTATTGGGTGTAAATCACTCAGAATTAATTAATTCTGACGAACCAAAATATTTTGTTGTATACAAAATGAATTCAAAATTTATGGGAACCTCAACTATAGATGATTTATTAGAGGTTAGATCAGCTTTCATAGGCATTGAAGGTGTAAGGCTCAAAATTGATCAAAATATTTATAAAGAAGAGAAAAAAGTATTTTCAGCTAATATAGAGTTTGCACTTTTAGATAAAAATGCAAAACCAATAAAATTTCCTAATGATATGAAATTAAAAATTAAAAATTATCTAGATAAATAGAGAATTTTTGTAAAACTATAAAAACAAAGGCTTGATTTAAATTAGAGAAACTAAAATAATGACTATTTTCTATGCAATATCTTGATAAATCCCTCAGGGATTAAACATAAAAAAATTAACTAAAAGTAATTAAACATAGATTTTTTAATAATCTGATTAAATCAATAAATTATTTTTTTAAAGAAAAGAAAGAAGAAAGCTAATAAGGAAGTCTAATATTAAACCAAAAAGTAAAACTATAAAAAGTAAACTACTTGCAATAAATAGTTTACCTCCAAAGCTAAAATCCCAAATTTTTTTTCCTTCTTTTCTTACTTTTTCTTTGAAATTTGGAGATAAAAAATTCAATAGACTCCAAATTAAAGCTAAGCCTATTGAGCCAAGAAATAAAACAAAACCATTAAACATAAAGAACCCTATTTTTATATACTAAGAATAATGTCTATTGGTTTTATTATTCTTTCTCTTTTTTTTCGTCACCTTCATTTGATTTATCATTTTCTATATGCTCATGAGATGCTGCCGCATGAGCCTCTGCATCACCACAATGCGCCAAAACATTTCCTGAAAATGACATTAATAAAACCAATAAACTAATTGTAATTATTTTATGCATAGTAAGTACTCCATTTATATTTTTTTAATCTACGGCACAATACTAATAAAGTAACTTATAATTTAAATTTATTTTTTACTTATAGATAATATCTCAAAAATCCATCGGCTAAAATGCTTGTGAGAATTGCAACAGCTTTTAAGTGCTCTACCCTATTCCTTCTTTCTTAATAAATGTTAGTATTTTCTGAGCAGGAGGAGATACAATGAAGAAAGTTTTATTATACCTCTATATGATATTTATTATTTTAATAATATTAGATGGAGTAATATTTACTTTTTTAAGTACTATCTATCTTGGTTTCTTCAGTTATGAATTGGCTTTTCTGGATATTCCTCTAATTGTTTGGGGTGTTGTGAATGCAATAATCTTTATTATTTTATTTGCCTTACCTATTTGGTTTTTAAATTTTCTAAATAAAAAACTAAATCTAGATAGTAAGATTGAAAAAATTCATAAAAAAATAATGTCATTTTTAAAATAAATTAGGAGGAACTTATATCTTATTTATAAATAATTATTAGATATAACTAAATAATACCAGTATTCTGCTAATACCTTGGTGAGCCCTGCAGGGGTCGAACCTGCGACAAGCTGATTAAAAGTCGCTGAATATAGATTTTTAATAACTCAATTAAATCAATAATTTACATAGAAATCCTTATATTACTTATATTTTATAAGAACCTATATATTTTTAAAATCTTTTAAAAACCTATTCATTTAGTTTTTTTGGGACAACTTTGGGACAACTTTTAGGTGTTCTCCCCTATTCCTTCTTTTTCATTATGTGTTAGTATTTTTTTATTGGGAGGAAATTCAATGAAGAAAGCTTTATTAAGTTTAATAGTATTTATTTCTGTTTTATTTATTAATACATCAATAAATGCTCATAGTGGAAGAACAGACTCTAGTGGAGGTCATAACTGCAGTTTAAAGTCTCAACAAAAGGGTCTTTGCTCAGGATATCACTATCACAACAGAAACTTTAATTTAAATAAGAAAAATTTTACTAATTAAAGTAATTTTTAATTATTCAGGTTGCTTTATAAATAGATATTTTTTTATAGCTTACCTTTCAAGGGTATACTTTTTATGTATCCAATATCTACCTTTCACAAATTCATAATCAGTTAGCCATTTGCCAATAACTGACCTTCCCAAAGTACAATTTGCTTTCATACTATGAACACCATCAAAATCATCATTAAAGCCATAGTTGTCAAATGAGTAATTAAGGATAAAATCATATTTGCTATTTAAATCTGAATCAGGAGTTAAAGAGAAATTGTCTCTATTAACAATTTCATGAGTTTTGTTCATATTCTTTAAATAATCTCTAAATCCAGAACTGAATGTTGCAACTCTTACAGGACAAAGATTTAATTCTTCATCATTCATTGTGTTTGAATGAGTTGGGTAAAAGGTATTATTATCTAAAAAATTTTCAAATGTTCGAAAATAACATTGATCATAATGTCTAGCTAATGGTGCTTGATATATTACACCTCTTTTGTTTCCATGAACAAAAATTTCTATTTTATCATGAACAGGAATATTTCTATTATATAAACTACCCTTTGATGGGTCAGTATATAAAAACTCAGTATCACAATACCAGGAGGCATAGTTCACAGGTGTTAATCTTTGATAACCGTAAGCTGAAGAAAATAAAATAATTAAAAATATAGATGCATATGAAAATATTTTTGATTTTAAAAAGGGAGGTACTCTTCTAAACAAAAACCAATAAATAATAACAGGTATCAGAATACCAAAAAATATATAATTTTGCCCTGAATTAAAACCCTTTAAAATAGATTTATAAAATTCATCAAAAATTTGGGAACTTATTTGTAAGCTATTCCAAATAATTATATTTAGTTCCATTAAAAAAAATAAACCGAAGAATAATAGATTTAAAAATAAATATAGATCAAAAATATAACCAATATACTTTTTCATTTTTATCGCCATTTTAACCACCAGTTATCATTTGTATAATAGAGCCACAAGTATCTGTATCTGAAGCAATTAATGGATCAGAGAAGTATTCACCATTTTTTATCCAAGAGTCATTAGCAATTTTTTGATATAGCTCTCCTATTGGCTTAGTTGCGTTTACTGTATGTTTAGCGAAAATATCAAATGAGTCTTTTGGATTTACTTTCTTATAATTTTCAAAAGCGGTCATAACTAAAATATCATAACTATTTTCTAGAATTTTGACTAATTCTCTTCCAAGATTATCATTTCTAGTTTCTGCAACAGACCTTTGCATATTATTTAAACCTATACATCTGAACAAAATATATTCTAATCCACCTGGATCGTTAGGTTTCATTTTTTCAATCATATATTTTTCAATAGTAATCATATTTTTATTATTTTCTGAGAACCCAAATCCACTCAATGAAATTATTATTAAAAATGCTGTTATGAGATTTTTCAAATTTACCCTCCGACATGATGATTTAATATCATATGACACCCTTTATTGAGAGCATAGTAATTTTTTTTAATTAAAAGAATCAATAAGTTAAGAAATTAGAAATTTTCTAATTTTACATAAATTAAAATATTTTTGGGACAACTTTGGGACAACTTTTAAAAAAATAAACATTTAAGGATAGGAAAAAGGGTCTTTTATGGCTATTTTCTGCGGTATATCTTGGTGAGCCCTGCAGGGGTCGAACCTGCGACAAGCTGATTAAAAGTAACTAAATATAGATTTTTAATAACTCAATTAAATCAATAATTTACATAGAAACCCTTATATTACTTATATTTTATAAGAACCTATATATTTTTAAAATCTTTTAAAAACCTATTCATTTAGTTTTTTTGGCACAACTTTGGCACAACTTTTAGGTGTTCTCCCCTATTCCTTATTTTTTATCTTCTAATTCCCAAGTTGCTAATCGTTGAACTTTTTTTGTTTCTATTTTTTGACAATTTTTCTTAGCGGGTAAGTATTTAAACTTTACAAATGATCTTAAGGCAGCCCTATTAAATATTCCTGGAGGATCTGCATCAATAACTAATGGATTAATAACATTACCGGTTTTTGTTACTGTATATTCAACTAAAGCCCAGCCTTCTATACCTCTTTGTTTTGCTCTTGCTGGATATTCTGGTGGTACTGATACCTTTAAAAGAGGGTCTACATCACAAGAATAATTATAAACTCTTAACCTTTCCTCATAATTTGCATCTTTTTTACGACATATACCCCCAACTTTTTGAAGACATCTATCTGAAGGTCCTTTTGGTCTTCCAGTTATATCTTCTGGTATTAATTCAGGTAATTTTGTTTTATTAATTGAATTTAGGTTGGATGTTATGGATGAAGGTTGGCTAAGTTCGTTAAGTTCTGTTCTTTTTTTGTCTTCTAGTTCATAAGTAATTAAATGTTGAACACCCTCTCGCTGAATAGCCTTACCACTTTCAATTTTTGGTTTAAATTTCCATTTTTTTATCATCCTTAGAGCGCTTTCATTGAAAATTCCCGGGGGATCTGCATCAATAACTTTTGGATTAATAGTGGCACCCGTTTCAGTTACAGTAAATTCTAGCAATACCCAACCCTCAATACCTTTTATTGAAGCTGTTCGAGGGTATTGAGGTGGAACTTTTACAATAGGAAGTACATCAGCATCTGTTGAAGCATAAAAAGCTCCAAATTGTGGTTTACCAAAATCAGGATTATAAATAATTTCTTGTGATGATTTATCTGGTGGAACCAATCCATCATTTACATCTAATTTATAATATAATCCTGAGAGTTGTCTTTTATAAGTATCTCTTTCAGGAAATCTTTTAACCATCTCTTCTAGTATTGGTCTAGCATCTTCATACCTCTTACCAAATAAAAGAGTTGATAAATAAATTTGATACCAATTTTCTCTTGGCTTTGAAGCTATTAATATAGCATTTTCTGCATGTGGTGCAGCTTTTTCATAAAATTGCTTTTCCGCTAAAGATCCAGTTTCCGTTTTAGATGCAAAGTATAAATATATCTGTGAGAGTAAGGCATGAAAAGATGGACCTGGACGGACCCCTGATGAATTAGAATTTCTACCCCAATCTAAAATTTCACGAAGTCCATTTCCCCATTGATCAATGGCAAGATAAAGTTGAGCTATACCAAATTGAAGATCTAATTGAGCTTGAAGCTCAAGTGCATTAAAGGAAAGAGATTGTTGTAAGGAATCAATAGATTTCTGATAATCTTCTTTTTCAGCATAGACATAACCTTTCAATCTATAAATAGTTGCTCTTTCAAAATCAGATAATTCTTGATTACTAAGAAGCCTATCTAATATTTTGTGAGATTCATCATATTTTTCTTCGTTAAGCGCTTCTTGGGCTTTTAGAAAATCAGCACCAACTTTTTTTGATAATGTTTGAGTTCTCATATGTTTTGGTGGCCGATTTTTTTTATATTTAGATTGCTCACCTTTAGATTGCTCACCTTTAAAGAATTCTCTATGATAAGAAATTCTTGTATCTGGATAATTTTGTAATAAAAATTCATCAGCTGTTATTTCAGGAATTGGTTCAGGGAGAATCTTACTTTTTAAACGATCAACAATAGAAGTTTTCTCAGATAGTTCATTTTTTTCTGTTTTATCTTCATTTACAGGTTCAGATTTCTCAGTAACTTCAATTTTAATATCAAACTTAGGTAAATAATTAACAACAAGTAATGTTAAAATTGTTCCCATCAAGAACGCTATTACTATATTTTTATTCATTTATTACCCTCTACCACCGACAAGCTTATTTAATATCATATGTCACCCTTTATTGAGAGCATAGTAATTTTTTTTAATAAAAAGAATCAATAAGTTAAGAAATTAGATATTTTCTAATTTTACATAAATTAAAATATTTTTGGCACAACTTTGGCACAACTTTTAATAAATTAAAAATTTAAGGATAAGAAAAAAGATCGATTATGGCTATTTTCTGGGATATATCTTGGTGAGCCCTGCAGGGGTCGAACCTGCGACAAGCTGATTAAAAGTCAGCTGCTCTACCAACTGAGCTAAGGGCCCTAAGCACCAAGATATAAAGAGTCTTTTAATCAATTAAAGCAACCAAATCAATTTAAAATTTAACATTATTTTATTTAATCTATGATTAAATAGATATATCTCTAGTAAAATCATTATTATGTGTTAAATTTTTTATATGTATTTAAATTATATTAAATTTTTGGTCATTTCTTTTTTTGTTATCTTTCTTATCTCATGTTCAACGGTTGAAAGGATTAATGAGAGCATTTCTGAGGTTCTTAAACCCTCTCAAAGAGAGACTCCTGATGTGGCCGGTAAACTTGTATGTGCTGCAGCAGGTATTGAAACTGAAGAATGTGTTGAAGCTGTTAAAACAGAAAACGATGATTTAGCTGAAGAAGAGTTAGAAATTTTAGAGAATAATAATTCAAATGTTGAGAGCCTTGAATTAAATCAAGACGAATCTCTATTCAAATAAAACTCTTTCTTAAAATCGTCAAAACTATCATTTTCTATAGATAATCTTATATCATTAATAAAATTCTTGTAATAATTAAGATTGTGACAAGATATAATTAAACCTCCTAAGGGTTCTTTTGACTTAATCAGGTGATGTATATAACCCCTTGAATATCTTTTAGAAAAGCTAAAATTTGAATTTTCATCTAATGGTTTTTTATCATCTTCAAATATCTTATTTTTAAGATTCAAGGTTCCGCTTTTACAATAAGCATGTCCATGCCTTCCCTCTCTAGTGGGAATAACGCAATCAAAGATATCAATACCTTCAGAAATAGCCTCAATAATATTCTCAGGTCTGCCAACGCCCATCAAATATCTTACTTTTCCATCAGGAAGCATAGGAACTGTGTAATTTAAAACTTCTATCATCTTATCGTGACCTTCTCCCACAGCTAAACCACCGACAGCATATCCATCAAAATCAATACCAATTGTTTCTTCTGCAGATTTTTTTCTTAAATCCTCATAAGTGCTTCCTTGTACTATACCAAATTGTGCATCAGATCGATTTTTTGAATTTAAATATGTTTTTCTTGCTCTTTCAGCCCATTCTAATGATAGTCTCATTGATTTTTCCGCATCATTATATGTTGTGGGGAAAGGCGTACACTCATCTAAAACCATTTGAATATTTGAACCAATAATATTTTGTGTTTCAACAACATTTTCAGGGGTTAATTCATGCGAAGAACCATCGATATGTGATTGAAAAATAACCCCTTTTTTATTTATTTTTCTTAATTTAGATAGCGACATAACTTGAAAACCACCTGAATCAGTTAAAATTGGTTTATTCCAGTCCATAAATTTAGATAAATTTTTAAATTTTTTAATAGTTTTTAGTCCTGGTCTTAAAATATTATGATATGTATTACTTAATATCATTTCATAGCCAATATCTTCGATAATGTTGATTGGAGTCGATTTTACAGCGCCTTGGGTTGCCACAGGCATAAAAGCAGGTGTTTTTATATCACCATGGGATGTTTTAATTATACCAGTACGGGCTTTTTTATATTGTTTTTTTAGTAAAAACTTATATCCAGACATATTACTTCTCTAATAGGCATGCATCACCGTATGAATAAAACCTATAATTATTTTTTATAGCATATTCATAAGCCTTTATCATTTTGTTTGTACCCATTAATGCACAAATAAGTATAAATAATGATGATTTTGGTAGATGAAAGTTCGTAATTAATGCATCAATAGAATTGATATCTATTCCAGGATAAATAAATTTATTCGTTTTCTTATTTATTGGTTCAAATATGCCATTTTCAAAAGAAGTTTCTAAAGTTCTAAGAGCAGTTGTACCAACACATATAATCCTTCTGTTTTTCGAATTTTTTACTTCATTTAATTTTTCTGCTGTTTGTTTGGATAAATAGCAATATTCACTATGAAGAGTATTATCCTGAACATTATCCTCCCTCAATGGAAGAAATGTTCCAAGACCAATATTTAGTGTTAGTTTTTCTATTGTTATTCCTTTTTTTATGATTTTTTTTATTAGATTTTCTGTAAAATGTAGGCCTGCTGTTGGAGCAGCAATAGATCCTTCGTTATTTTGAAAAATTGTTTGATAATTTGAATTATCTTCCTCTTTAATGTCTCTTTTTGAGGTAATATATGGAGGTAACATAACATCGCCTATTTCTTTCAAAATATCTATAAATTTTTCACTATCTGAAGCAAAATCAAAGGTTACCTCACCTTTGTTTTTATCAATTATTTGTGCAAACAAATTATAAAATTTATCATCAGCATTTTTAAAAAAAATAAGATCATTCTTATTAATTTTTCTTGCTGGTTTAGCTAAGGCTTTCCATTGACCATTTTCTCGATTTTCAAAGAATGTAAATGATATTTTAGTTAATTCTTTCTTTGTATTAACCTTATAACCAAAAATCTTTGACGGTATAACCTTAGTATCATTTACAACTAAAACATCTCCCTCTTTCAAATAATCGGTTAATTTATTAAAAATCGTATTTTCAAAAGATTCAGATGAGCAAACTCTAAGCAGTTTAGAGCTATCCCTTGGTATTGCTGGATTAAGGGCTATTAATTTGTCTGGTAAATCAAAATCAAAATCAGAAAGATTCATTAATCACTATCTGAAAGCCTTATAGATACAATTTTATCAGGAAATTCCGGTGGCTCTCCTCGAACAATTTTATCAATAAACTCCATACCATCTTTAACTTTTCCAAATACAGTATATTGATTATTTAAGAATGAAGCTTCCTGAAAACAAATGAAAAATTGAGAGTTGGCACTATCTGGGTGTTGAGATCTAGCCATACCTAATGTTCCGCGTTCAAATGGTGTTCTTGTAAATTCTGCCCTTATATCAGGCAAATCTGAACCACCCATACCTGTGCCAGTAGGATCACCAGTTTGAGCCATAAAACCCTCTATAACTCTATGAAATATTATACCATCATAAAATTCTTCACTAATAAGTGTCTTAATTTGTTTAACATGATTTGGAGCAATATCTGGGAATAGCTCAATAACAACACTAGCTGTAGGGGATTCCTCTCCTGGATCTGTTACTTTTTCATTTTGAGTAATTACCATAGTAATTAAATTTTGATTATTTTCAGCCATGATTTCTCCATTTGCACAAAATAAAAAAATAAATATGTATATTATTTTGTTAATTTTCATTTCTAAGACTTTGATTTTAATTCACTTTTTATACTTTCACTAACAAAACCAGTAACATCACCGCCCATTAACGAAATCTGTTTTACAAGCGATGAATGAATAAAGCTAAATTCTGGTTTTGACATTAAAAAAATTGTTTCTAAATCTGGGCACATTACAGTATTCATTCCAGCCATTTGAGCTTCGTAATCATAATCAACAGGCCCTCTAACACCTTTTATAAGAGAAATTGCATCATATTTTCTTGCTAAATCAACGATTAAACCCTCAAAACACTCTACTTTTACTTTATTTTTCTTAGGTAAATCAATGTCTTTTACCTCATTTTCTATCATTTTGACACGTTCTTGTGGTGTAAAAAGAGTTTTTTTATTTTGGTTTACGCCAACAGCAATAACAATTTCATCAAAAATTTTTAAACTTCTTAACAAAATGTCTCTGTGACCCAATGTAAAAGGATCAAAAGATCCAGGATAAACAGCAATCGTCATAATTACTCCTCCTCATCCTCATGTTCTACAACTCTTTCTACGCTAACAACAGAAGAATTTTCATCTATATTAAAAATTTTAACGCCCTGAGTATTTCGTCCCATTATTCTAATTCCTGAAACAGGACATCTAATAAGCTGTCCATTATCGTCTATAAGCATAATCTCGTCATTTTCGTCAATTGGAAAAGATGAAACCATATCAGAGTTGGATTTAGTTAACATCATGCTAATTACACCCTTTCCACCTCTATTAGTCAGTCTGTATTCGTAGGATGATGTTCTTTTTCCTTGACCATTTGATGCAACAGTTAAAATAACCTCTTCTTTTGCAGCTAATTCCGCATATCTCTCTGTAGACAGTTCTACACCAATATCATCATCAGAAATAGATTCTTCTGTATCATCTTTCGCCCTTCTCATGATTGAAGATGCTTTTAAATATGCTCTGAACTCATCTGTTTCACCCTCAACATGATTAAGTATGGACATTGCCATAACACTATCATTTTTATCAAGTTTTATACCTCTAACACCAGTAGATGAACGAGATGCAAAAACCCTAACTTTATCAACAGAAAACCTAATACATTGACCTTTTTTTGTAGCAAGAAGAATATCATTATCATCAGAACAAGTTTGAACTGAAATTATTGATTCACCGTCTGCTGGTTTCATTGCTATTTTACCATTTTTATTAATCCTTAAAAAATCAGATAAATTATTTCTTCTAATACCGCCTGTAGAAGTTGCAAACATTACATACAAATCTTTCCAATCATCTTCATTTTCAGATAGGGGCATAATAGTTGTAATTACTTCTCCCTCAGATAATGGTAAAAGATTTATTAAAGCCTTACCTTTTGCTTGAGGGCTAGAAATTGGAAGAAGGTAAGTTTTTAATTTATATACCATTCCAGTTGATGAGAAAAATAAAATGGGTTGATGAGTGTTTGCAACAAATATATTTGTAACAAAATCTTCATCCTTTGTCTGCATGCCGGATCTGCCTTTTCCACCCCTGTTTTGTGATCTATAAGTTGATAAAGGCACTCTTTTTATATAACCAGAATGACTTACAGTTACTGCCATTTCTTCTTTTTTGATTAAATCTTCATCTTGAACATCATCAATATAATCAACAATCTCAGTTCTTCTTGGAATTGAAAAATTATCTTTTATTTCATTTAATTCATTTTTAATTATATCGATAACTTTTTCTTTACTCTTTAGCGTTGACAGATAATTTTCAATATTCTTTTTTAACTCATCCATTTCATTCTCAATATCATCTTTACCAATGGCTGTGAGTCTTTGTAATCTTAGTTCTAAAATTGCTCTTGCCTGCTCATCTGAGAACTTGCAGAGACCTTTTTTTGTTATGCTATGCCTAGGATCATCAATAAGCTCTATTAATGATTTAACTTCCTTTGCTGGCCACTCTTTTTGCATTAATTTTTCTTTGGCATCAGATGGACTTTTTGATGATCTTATAAGTTTAATAATTTCATCAATATTTGAAACAGCTATTGCTAAACCTACTAGAATATGAGCTCTATCTCTTGCTTTATTCAATAAAAATTTAATTCTTCTTGTTACGACTTCTTCCCTAAAGTCTAAAAAACATTCTAAAAGTTCTTTTAAATTCAATGTTTTAGGATTACCTCTATCTAATGCGACAGTATTAGCCCCAAAAGATGTTTGTAATTGAGTGTATCTGTAAAGCTGATTTAAAATAACATCAGGAACGGCATCTTTTCTTAACTCAACATAGATCCTCATTCCATTTCTATCGCTCTCATCACGAAGATCTGTTATTCCTTCAATAGTTTTTTCTCTAACTAGTTCTGCAATTTTTTCAATTAATGATACTTTATTAAGCTGATAAGGTATTTCAGAAATGATTATAGCTTTTTTATCTTTAGGAAGATCTTCAATTGAAACTTTACCTCTTATAATAATTGAACCTTTGCCGGTGGAGTATGCGCTTCTAGCACCAGATTGACCCAATATAATTCCACCTGTTGGAAAATCTGGACCAGGAACAATTTCAATTAATTCATCTATTGAAGCTTCTGGTTTATCTAATAACAATAAACATGCATCAGTAATTTCACCTAAATTATGTGGAGGAATATTTGTAGCCATACCAACAGCAATTCCACCAGCACCATTTACAAGGAGATTTGGAAATTCAGCTGGTATAACAATAGGTTCGGACTCTGAATTATCATAGTTCTCCTGAAAGTCTACTGTTTCTTTATCTAGGTCATTAAGAAGGTGTTGGCTAATTTTTTCCATCCTCACTTCGGTGTAACGCATTGCTGCAGGAGGATCACCATCTACGGAGCCAAAGTTACCCTGACCCTCTATTAAGGGTAAATGCATAGAAAACGGTTGGGCCATTCTAACAAGAGCATCATAAATACTTTGATCGCCATGAGGATGGTACTTACCTATAACATCACCAACAACTCGAGCAGATTTTCTGTAAGGTTTATTCCACTCATAATTATTTTCATACATGGAATAAAGTATTCTTCTATGAACTGGTTTTAATCCATCGCGTGCATCAGGCAATGCTCTGGAAACAATTACACTCATTGCGTAATCAAGATAAGATTGACGCATTTCTGTATCTAAATTGATATTAGAAATTTCAGAATTTTCATCTAATATGTCAGACATAAATACCCTTTAAAGGAATGATTTAAAACGAATCAAATCATAAAAAAATGTTTTAAGATATTAACATTTTTAAGTATTTACTTCAATTAATTAAGAATAATAAGAATTAATAATTATACAGATAAATCAATAAGTTAGAAAGGTATATCATCATCCATATCAGAACTTATAGATGCAGATTCACTTGAAATTGAGTCATTAGCAAAATCACCTGATGAATTATCATTTCTTCCACCAAGCATAGTTAAATTTCCATTAAAATTTTGAAGTACTACTTCGGTAGTATATTTCTCAATACCGTCTTTGTCCTCCCACTTTCTTGTCTGTAATTGTCCTTCTAAAAAAACTTTTGAGCCTTTTTTTAAATACTGTTCTGCAATTCTTACAAGACCCTCGTTGAATATTACAATTCTATGCCATTCAGTTTTATCGCGCCTTTCTCCAGAATTTTTATCTTTCCAGCTTTCAGTTGTAGCTATGGAGAAAGTACATAATGACCTTCCGTCTTGAGTACTCCTGACCTCTGGATCATTTCCTAAATTACCTATAAGCATTACCTTATTTAAACTACCTGCCATAAAAAACTCCAATATTTATAATATATATAACAAAAACTCTTCCTACGTGAAAGCACTATGATATAACCTTTTGTAATTATATTTAATACTTAAAAATCTAGGATTAATAATGTCATCTAAAAAAGATAAAATAGCGAATAAAAAATTTATTAATATTGTAGGAGCAAGAGAGCATAACTTAAAAAATATTGATGTAAGCATTCCAAAAGATAGTATTACTGTAATAACAGGTCTTTCTGGTTCAGGAAAATCATCTCTAGCCTTTGATACTATTTATGCCGAAGGACAAAGAAGATACGTAGAAAGTCTTTCTGCTTATGCAAGACAGTTTTTAGAAATGATGCAAAAACCTGACCTAGATCAGATTGACGGTTTATCACCAGCTATAGCAATTGAACAAAAAACAACCTCAAAAAACCCAAGGTCAACTGTTGGAACAGTCACTGAGGTATATGATTATTTAAGGTTAATGTTTGCTAGAATTGGCGTCCCTCATTCACCTGCAACTGGCTTACCAATTAAAAGCCAAACTGTAACACAAATGGTAGATCAAGTTCATAAGATAAAAGAAGGAACAAAAGCCTATCTTTTATCTCCAATTGTACGTGGAAGAAAAGGTGAGTATAGAAAAGAATTTTCAAATCTTCTTAAAAAAGGTTTTCAGAGAGTAAAAATTGATGGTGAATTTCATGAATTAGATAATATTCCAAGCTTAGAAAAAAATATTAAACATAACATTGATGTTGTTGTTGATAGAATTGTAATAGATCAATCACTTGGAAATAGGTTAGCAGATAGTTTTGAAACAGCTCTCCAGTTATCAGATGGCCTTGCAGCAATTGAATTGGCAAGTGGTGAAGAAAATGGAAAAAGAATAATATATTCAGCAAATTATTCATGCCCAGAATCTGGTTTTACAATTGAAGAAATTGAACCAAGATTGTTTTCATTCAATAATCCCGTAGGAGCTTGTCAGCATTGCGATGGTTTAGGAACAGAATATTTTATTGATAGAGATTTAGTAATTCCAAATAAAGATATTAGTATAAGAGATGGAGCAATTGCCCCATGGTCAAGAACATCATCTCCATCACCCTATTATCTTCAAACTTTAATGGCATTGTCTGAACATTTTAATTTTTCAATTGACTGCAAATGGTCAAGCCTACCTACTAAATTCCAAAAAATAATTTTAGATGGTTCTGAAGATGAAAAGATTACATTTAACTATGATGATGGATCAAGAACTTTCAAAACAACAAAACCTTTTGAAGGCATTCTTAATAATTTAAAAAGAAGATATTTAGAGACTGACAGTAATTGGATGAGAGAAGAAATTGAAAAATATCAATCAAAGTCTAATTGTTCTAAGTGTAATGGCTATAGGTTAAAAGAAGAAGCATTATGTATAAAAATTAATAAATCCAATATTGGTGATATTTCAAAACTTACAATAGACGAGGCAATCTTATGGTTTCATAGTCTACAAAAAAAATTATCGAAAAAAGATACTGAAATTTCAAAAAATATTATTAAAGAAATTACTGAAAGACTATTTTTTCTTAAAAATGTTGGTTTAAATTATTTAACTTTATCAAGGGAGTCAGGAACATTATCTGGGGGAGAATCCCAGAGAATAAGACTAGCCTCTCAAATAGGATCAGGTTTAACAGGTGTTTTATATGTATTAGATGAGCCATCTATTGGTTTGCATCAAAGAGACAACGATAAATTACTTGGAACTTTATCTAGACTAAAAGATTTAGGCAATACTGTAATAGTTGTAGAGCATGATGAGGAAACAATGAATGCAGCCGATCATATTATAGATATTGGTCCAGGTGCTGGTATCCATGGCGGATATCTAGTTGCCGAAGGAACATTTAAAGAAATATCTAATAACAAAAAAAGCATAACGGGCCAATATTTATCAAAAAAATTAAAAATTGATATTCCTCAAAAAAGAGAAATCAATAAAGATAGGTGTATAACTATTACAAATGCTAGTGGAAATAATTTAAAAAATGTTACAGCTAATTTTCCTTTAAGCACCCTAACATGTGTTACAGGTGTATCAGGTTCAGGTAAATCAACTTTATTACTTCATACACTGTTTGCTGCTCTAAACAGAAAATTAAATAATTCTCAAAAAACACCAATGGATTATGATGGAATTAATGGCATACATTATATTGATAAGATCATTGATATAAACCAATCACCAATAGGAAGAACGCCTAGATCTAACCCTGCTACCTATACAGGAGCCTTTACACCAATAAGAGATTGGTTTTGTCAATTACCCGAAGCAAAAGCAAGAGGATATAAACCCGGAAGATTTTCCTTTAATGTAAAGGGAGGAAGGTGTGAAACATGTCAGGGTGATGGCGTAATTAAAATTGAGATGCATTTTTTACCTGATGTTTATGTTGAGTGCGATCAATGCAAAGGGCAGAGATATAATAGAGAAACCTTAGAAGTAAAATATAAGGATAAATCTATTGCAGATGTTTTAAATATGACAGTTACAGAATGTTCTGATCTTTTTAAGGCTGTTCCGCTAATTAGAGATAAAATGGAGACTCTGAAGAAAGTTGGTCTTGGTTATATAAAAGTAGGTCAGCAGGCAAATACTTTATCTGGTGGTGAGGCTCAAAGAATAAAGCTTGCAAAAGAATTATCAAAAAAAGCTACCGGAAGAACATTTTATGTCCTAGATGAACCAACAACTGGTTTGCATTTTGATGATGTTAAAAAACTTTTAGAAGTCCTCCATGAGTTAGTTGATAATGGAAATACGGTAGTAGTTATCGAACACAACCTCGATGTAATTAAAACTGCGGATTGGATATTAGATATAGGGCCGGATGGAGGCGATAAAGGCGGAGATCTTGTTTATGAAGGTGAGCTTCAAGGTATTCTAAAGATAAAAAATAGCTATACAGGTCAATATTTAAAGAAAATTATATAAAAAAAGGGGCTTAAAGCCCCTTTTCAATTTATTTGTTAAATTTAAAAAATATTCTGAGCAGCAACCATTGAAAAAAGCATTGGTATACTAAGCAATGTATTAGTCCTAGAAAAAAGCATTGCAGTTCTTGCTGATGCAGCTTTTACATCATCTTCAGCAGGTACTATACCTAAGGCTTTTTTCTGGTTTGGCCATATAACAAACCAAACATTAAACCACATAATTGTTCCTAACCACATCCCTATTCCAATAGCTATATGGGAAGGAGCAGCATCACCTCTAAAGCCCAATGTCATTGCAGCCTCTAAGTAACCATTTAAATAACCGAGAATTAATCCTGTTATAATTGTTGACATTGCGCCCCAACGAAACCACCAAAGAGCTGCAGGAGCAATAACTTTTGAAACTGCAGGTTTTTGATCGTCAGGAATATTGGGCA
>Ga0222718_10002281_pt1 | contig 17400 bp, 14 predicted proteins | sample C33_27DmetaG_FD_165045 | JGI IMG/M metagenome (GOLD analysis project Ga0222718, IMG submission 165045) | Estuarine water microbial communities from San Francisco Bay, California, United States - C33_27D | ecosystem: Environmental > Aquatic > Marine > Unclassified | place: USA: California... | reverse complement strand
TTCGGAATTCCATTGTGAAGATAAAAAAGGATTAATATTATATCCTTTCCATTTTTTGTTTTTAACATCAAAAATAAGCCTTTCTTTTTTTGACCAAGCATATATTTTGAATTTTTCTTCTTTTTTTAAATACAGACCTATTTTTGATAAAGTGTTTTCTATTGAATCGTCATTATAAATATTTTGAGGTATAATTCTATGATCTTCATCATAAGCTTTTCCAGATGTGTCAAATATGTACAATTCTTTTGTTGATGATGATGTCCAAAGATAGACCTTTACTGGATTAAGTGGACATTTGCGCATCTTCTATTTTTATAAAATATTTTCAAACTATATAATAAAGATGAAGTTGATTGAAAAATTATTTTTTGCAATTGAAAACTTTGATAATGATAATAATGAAAACGATAAATGGAAACACGATGACGGACGTGTATATGATCCTGAATTAAAATATAAACCCCCTGTCATAACAGAAGATAATGAATATATTGATACAAATTATGATAGAGAAGATTATTTAGAGGACTATGATCATTTTGATGAAAATAATTATGTCAATGAATCGATTGACAGATATAGTATTAACAATCTAGGAAAAACATATCTAAACAAAAAAACACCTATTGATAAAACTAGTGAAGAAGATCCACCTATTGAAGATGCTGAAGAAAATATAGATACACAAGATGAAACATCTCAAATCAAAACTCCTGTTGAAAAACCACAAGAAATTGAAGAAAAATGTAGTTATACAAATTTGTTTGATTTTAACTGCAAACCAAAAACAAAAATATTCATTATTGGCTTAATATTCTTAACAATAGTCTCAGTATTTGTATTTTTTGGATTTTTGATATACTATTTTCTTTTTTCATCAAAAAGAGAAAAAGAAACTACACCAATAGACAATGATTTACCTATTACAACATCACAACAAATTGGGAGTGAAACAATACAAGCTGAAGGTTCAAGTTCTACGTTTAGTGGTGTTTTCAATAAAATGTTTGGTAGAGATGATGAACTTAAAAATCGATCTATTGTTAAACAAATAAGTAGTGTGCAACCTAGACCTTCTTCAAAAAATGCTTTCAATCAAAGTAACGATGTTTTAAATAAACAATTAGAAGATGTACAAATAAAACAAACTAATGAAAATCAAAGTGACACATACGATATATCTATTCAAGATAAAATCAATAAAGAATCTATTGAAGATACTGAAGTAGATGATGAAGATGTTGCGAAAGATGATGAAGAAGTTGTGAAAAATGATGAAGATACTGAAGTAGATGATGAAGATGTTGTGAAAGATGATGAAGAAGTTGTGAAAAATGATGAAGATACTGAAGTAGATGATGAAGATGTTGCGAAAGATGATGAAGATGTTGTGAAAGATGATGAAGATGTTGTGAAAGATGATGAAGATGTTGTGAAAGATGATGAAGATGTTGTGAAAGATGATGAAGATGTTGTGAAAGATGATGAAGATGTTGTGAAAGATGATGAAGATGTTGCGAAAGATGATGAAAATGCTGTGAAAGATGATGAAGAATTAAATATTGAAGAACTAGATGATATTGCTGGTGAAAAAGAACAAAAACTTGATAAGAACTACATAGAAAAATATAAAGAAAGAAAAACAAATACTGTATTTAATAAACGACATGGTTTTGAAGAACAAAATTCAAAAATACAAAAAATAAGCTAATTATTTTAATTATGTCGTATCTAGTTTAATATATATACTATCTTTACTACTATCTTTACTTCCGTAATTTGTTATCATTTTTATGTACTTTGTGAAATTACCATCTTTTAAAGTTACTTTCATTTTTGTAGTATTCATACTTAGATCAATATTTGTATTTATACCTTTCACTCCATTTCTCACATTACTCAAATATTGAATATTATTATTGAGTATCTGTATTTGTTTGATATTATTACGTATTTGTTGGTTTTTTTCATTTATTGCTGTTGAGTCTGTACTATCACCCTCTGCTAATTGAAAATCCTTAAAGTAATCAGTTGTACCTTGCATACAATCAAAAGTTTCGAAATTTGTTGTTCTAAATCTTTTTAATTCGCTGATAACATTTTGAATATTATCCTTATTGGTATTTGTTGTTTCATCAACTTGTGCAATTTGGGTTGAATTCAAAGTTTTTGCCTGAATTGCTGTGTATGTTAAATTACCTCCTACCCATTTTAATTCTTCGTATTTTGGCAATGAAGGACAATTGATGTAAAAATCTTGATTTGTTATACCCGGTCCGTCATCTGCGTTTTCTGTATTTGATGTTGGAAAAACAATAGTGTTTTCATCTTTTATCTTTTTATTTATTAAAATTATTGGAATAACAGATGTTGTTGATCTAGTAGTAGATGGTTCATACTTATCATATTGACTATCCAAATATGTAGTGCCCAACTGAAAAAAACTTGAAGGTGCATTTGCTGTATACTCGTATTTTATGTTTATTTCTTTAAATTTATCGAAGTGTTTTAAATTATCTCTCATATATCTTATATATATTCCATTATAACCATTATTACTAGTATCATCTAGTTTTAAATAATTCTTTAAAGAATAACTCCACACAGTGGGTCCATATATTGAAAGTGTTGGTTTTGAATATGTTGATCCAGCTTTTTTGTTGACTTTGAGTTTATAAAACTTATATGGCTTTTGATTAATATCGTATACACCTTCGGTAGGTGTTCCAAATATTTCAAATTGATCGAAATTTAAAACATAAGATTCGCGATGTGTGTACAAAAGTCTGTTTACACACAATGCATACGTGTTGTATCTAGTTTTACTCATAATTTTTTTTGAGTTATGCATTCCATTTACTTCGTAAAATGCGTTGGGTTCGTGTAAAAGTTCTTCCCAATCTTGATTTTGTGTTGATGCTCTGTCATTCCAATTACATCCATATATTTTGTAATCCCCAGGCGATCTCATTTTGAGAGTTATTCGTTGCCATATTCTAATATTGTATAAATATATGCTTTCTGGTATTTTTATTGTAACCCAATCACCTTTGTAATCATTTTTGATATAATGTCTACCAGCATAGTAGGAATTCCAGTTATGGTACTGCCATAGCGCATGATGACTGACTCCAGATCTTGTTTCAATACCATTCGTTAGAAGATTTGGGGTATATATAGCTACATGTCTACTGCCATTCCAAACGACCCATTCTGTGCTCGATGTTACTTTATAACCATATCTTTCTTTAGACGTATCATTTGGATTACCTGTTTCATTTATCATTAAATGTGGGTATTTTTTGAGGTTCATTGAATTTGATTTACTGTTATTACCATCTTCATAAATATTATAAATTGTTTTGATTTCATTTGCATTCAAAGCCTTTTTATAAATACGGAAGTCTCCAATTTGACCTTTAAAATCCGGATTACCGTGCCAGAATGATCTACCTATATAACATGTTGAATGTACAATATTTGGAAACCAAATATTTCCCTGAGGGTCATTATGCCATTGAATACCAGCTTCTATTTTTTCACCATTAATGTATAATGACCATGATTTGGTAGATCTTTCTATTGTCCATGCAACGTGCATCCATTCGTGTAATTTAATCACGCCATCTGGTGAAAGCAAAACATAAGATGTCGTACCGTGAAATATCCAACAAGCCAACCTATCTGAACTATCATATCTATTTATATGAATATTATCAACATTAGTATCATGTTTTCCTAGTCCAAAATCAAAAATTCTCGTCCATGCTCTTTTTTCACTAAATTTTACCCACGCACATACAGTAAAAGATGGAAAATCATAAAAATAGGTAGGTGGTATATACAATATCTCTCTCTTGTTGGTATTTCCAAAAGTTAAAACACCTATTGCTGATTCCTTTATTTTTTGATCTGTTATATTGCTGTTATTTAGATGTGGTTGAGCCGTACCTCTAGTCATAACATGTGTTGGACTACAAAAATGATGGTTGCCAGAACTGTCTCTAAAAAGATTATTTTCATCGTTGAATTTATACCATACATACATATCATTAACTTCGTAATTAAGTTCTTTTAATATATTCTCTGTAAAATTCATTTTATAATTATCTTTTTCTTTCCATCGTATGATTACAATTCCCGAACCACCGTTGCCACCTCCTTGATTGCCATCGTATACAGTAGAAGCACCCCCTCCTCCTCCACCAGTTCCATTTGTGCCATCACCACCTCGTTGATTAAAATGTCCTGGTAATCCACCATGACCTCCTCCTCCTGCTCCACCATGTCCTCTTCCTCCAGCAGGATTATGCGAACCACCTCCGCCTCCACCAGCATAATGAAAATCATAACCAGTTATGGATATTTTTCTACCATTGCCACCTTTTCCTGATGCACCACGTGTTCCATTACCACCTCTTTGTCCAGCTCCTCCACCTCCTCCCCAGTTATATGGCCAATAATGTGTACCTATTCCACCAGCATTTCCTTGATTGTTGGTTCCAGATCCATTATTCCTATTGACCGTTGCTCCTCCACCAGAACCACCATTGCGATTTGGATTATTATACCTTAGATTAAATGCTGCTCCACCACCACCTCCATAGGCTTCAAATCCGTAAAATGATGAATTCGATCCTTTATTTCCATTTTGATTGACTCCTCCTCCATTCCCGCCGTTTCCAACAATAATATTGTATTCGGTTCCGGCTTTAACAGAAACTGATCTTTGATAAATTAAACCACCAGCTCCTCCACCAGCACCATGTCTTCCACCACCACCTCCACCACCACCAACAACTAATATATCACAATCAGTATCTTCTCTAAATTTTATACTATTTGGACCAGTTGTCGATACAAAAGAGAAATAATGTTCATTAGTACCATTTTTTATATTTGTAGGTACAGATTTTCGTCCATTAGAAATTATAGTTGCCAAACCCAAATCTTTGTAATAATCTTTTTGATAGTTTGAAATTTCATTACGCATAAACAGTACATCCCAATTTGTACCATCTTTTGAACCATAAAAATCAAAAGATTTAATAGCATTTTCACTTGAAAAATTTGAATATTCCAAATTTATTTTGTATGGGGTTATTTCATTATCCACAGCATATTCAAAAACATCTTCATTTGTGATTGGATTAACGGAACTACCACTGTTTATAACTCCTGTATTATTATCCAATATAAATCGTTGTGTTTGTATTATATTGTTGTTATTAGCATATTTATAAGCTACTTTTGAGTACACAAGTTGACCACTTGCATTTTTGGATGTAAGGAATACATCAACTGATTCTTTTTCAACACCAGCTGTTTTTTCAATAAAAAATTTATAATACCCTTCTTTTAGTTTCGTGTTTCCAGCAATTTGAGTACAATATATTTTTTCTTCATTTGATTTGTCTATCGAACGAGTGCTGTCAGAATTGACTTCAAAAGTTCTTTTGTTATTGTTTGTACCGTTTATAAGATCTGTCAAATCACCTTGATTTGTGATTTTCTTATCATTTTTATAAAACGAAAACTTTTGTCTATATCCTAAAACAAAATTTTCCTCAATTTTTGTTTTTATGTCATTCACTGTGTTTTCTAAAAATAAATTTGTTTTTTCAACTTCTGTTTTTATTGCTGTATTAGCTGCTTCTGCATTGTTTGTACTTTCTTTATTTTTTGTTGACAATTCTTTTGTATTTCCTCTATTTTGTACTGCATCTGTGATACTATTGATATATGTTGCAATTTTACCATCAGTTATACTACGATATGCATTTATATCTTCTTTCGTTATGGTATCAGAAACAACTGAAGAAGTTTTGTTCATTTCTTTCAGTATGTCACTTATTTCTCCTCTTAATTTTGAATTTGCGTTTGTATATCTATTTTTTACATTTTCATAGTCTCTTATAAATTTGTTTAAATAAGATATTACTTGACTCTTGGTAATTTTATCACCAATACTTGGTATTTTTTGAATTCTTTCTTTAATATCATTATTAAGTTTCAATGATTGGTTTCTTGATATATTGAATGTTTGCAAATTTATATCGTGATTGTCTATGATGTTATCAACAGGATGTTGACAAAAATCTTTCTTAAATTTGTATATATTAACATTGTGATTTTTTGGATGAAAGTAAAATTGACCTTCTTTTACATAATATTCAAAATCGAAAAATTTATTGAATCCTTTTTGAATTTTGTTTTTATCCCCATTATTTCGCATATCAATATCTTGTATTTTATTATTCGAGCCTTTGACGAATCTTACATTTGTAACCTTAATATTGTTATTTTGTTTGCAACCAAAATCCTTGAGACAATAATCGGTATCTAATACCATAAAGTAATTATTATTAATATCTAAGGTAGTTTGTACAGGTGCATAATTCTTATGACACAGAGAATTGTAAATATCGTCATATTTCAAGTCCTCAAAATGAAGATTATTTGTTTTATCAAACTTCATTGTAGTATTGTTTTCGCTATCTATGATAACTTGATTATTGAGACCATCACCTAAAACACATGATTTATTGAGAATATCGTTGTCATCTACAGGGTATTTTTTTGTTTTATTTTTGATATCATATGCATCAGACTCTTTCCAACCATCGAAAGAAATTTTACAATATCTTGTTCCTTTTTGTTTTTCTTCAATAATTCTTTTCAAATTGCCTTTCACATCCGGATTTGTTTCTTTATTTATTTCATTATACAAATCCAGTATGGACATTTTATAATAATCTACATTGTCATTGCAATTTTCTTCATCACTTGTAAAATGTACATGACAGTCTCTGTTAGTATTTATGTCTTGAATATTAGTATGACCAGTATGACGTGTATTATCATTTGAAAAGTTTTCTTTTATATCAAATGTTAAAACAGATGCGATTATGACTATAACCAAAAATATACAAATAATGACTATTTTTTCATTATCCATGAATATAATACTTTAATCTAATATTTATATACATAATTATAAAGTCAAAAATCTCTCCATATAATCAATAACTTTAACAGTATTTTCAGCACTATAAATAAGAGAAAGTATTACAAGTTCAACCAAAATATAAACCATAAATATATTTAAAATATTGTTTTCCATACCAATAACTTCAAGTTGTATCATCACCATACTTGAAGAAAATCCCCATGCAACTAGAAGATTGGATCCCAATTGTGATTTATAATATTTCAAATTTATAAAAATTGGAAGATATAACACAGCAAGAATAATTGGATATATAATATCTGATGATATAACTGATTCTTCATAATTAACAACTTTTTTCATAATTTGAATTAGAATACCAGATGCAAACAAAAGACCGATAATATACCATATAGTATCATAGTTATATTCGGCTGGGGAATTATCATCACCGAAGATAACCTTTTTCATAAGTTTTTCAATTTCAAATGAACCAAAAATAGACGATGCTATCAATACAACACGAACGATAAGCTTTGGAAAAGATGAACTTTGAATAAATGTTAATGCAAAGAACAACGCGACAATTGCAATGAACAATTCTTTTATCATTTGGTTCAATTCTATTTATTATTAAATATATAAAAGAACAGTAATGTTATATTTTTACAAAAAAAATAAATCAAAAACTTAGATTATGAGTTTTTTAAGATGACCAACTCTAAGTTCTGTATTAATAAAAATCTCATACCCTGATTTTTTGATATTATTACAGAAATTCACATCTTCTGATGAAATATCTTTTATGGTTTTGCCGTCATTTTCAATTTCGTGTGTAGTACCATCAAAGTAAGGATACGACATTTTGTCGAAAACTTCTGATTTACATGCAAAAAATCCCAGTCCTGTGTAATCAACTGGCATAAATTTCATTTCTGTTTCTTTTTTCCATTTATCTATTTTTTCTTGTGTCAGAAATTCATAAGATCCATTTTTGACAAAGTATGTATCATCGAATGATGGTACTGTCGCAAAATTTTGCAGATCAGCCATACGATAAATGCCACTGACAACAGGATGTTTTTCAGTTGATTCAATCAACTCAACAACTTGTTCTGGAGTAAACATAATATCGCTATCAATGGTAATCCAAAGATCGAACTTTTCACCATTAAATGGTTTTTGATCTTTTCCTCGCAAAACATCCAATCCAAGGGTTTGCATTCTCACAAATGGAATAAAAGAACCTGTTCCTGTGGAAATCGCAATATCATACTTATTCGAAGACCATAAAGATATAAGAATATTTGACCAAGATACTAAGAATTTTGATGAGAAATTATCACCGGGAAGACCAATAATAATCTTTTTTTTTGGTGGTTGTTCTTCTTTTTTATCTTCAATTGTATTTTCAATAATGTTTGCGACTTCTACACTATCCATATTATATATTCATAATATTCAATTATTTTCTTATATGTTTTAGTTTTTGGGCATTTCATGTTCATAACAAAGATAGTGTATATTTAAAACATCATTTCTTCCAACACGTTGTGCTCTTCCTATAGCCTGTTGTTTAGAAGTTCCCATTGAGTGATATAAAATAACATCTGTTGCAAAGCTAATATCAATTCCACTACCTGCGAAATTAGTATTCAAAAGAATAACTCGGATCTTTCCATTTTGAAAATCGTTCAAAACATTCATCATATGCGATGTATTACCTTTCATCTCACTAGATACTATATCATATTTTTGCAATGTTTCCTTTATTTCTGTAAAACCATTGTCGTATTGACTAAACACAATGTAACGCCCTGAAGGATTTTTTTTGATTATTTTTATCAATGTATCAATTTTACTCATCGATTCACATTTTTTTGGGGATTCACGATGTTCATTCATTATTGACACCATTTTATCTGTCTCAATATGTGTACGACATTCTGGACATTTTAAACTTTTATTTATCCATTGAGTTATACAAGATGCACAATATGAATGAGTGCATTCTAGCATTATAGGATGTTCAATATCATACATGCAAATTGAACACATCTTGGTATTAATTTCTGTTATACGTGCGGTAAGGTCTGCTAGTTTTTCATGTTTCATTTTAATATCATTTTCAATTGATTTAATACGAGTTTTCTTGTTCTCTCTTGGAATATCTAGACTATTGATGTATTCTTTTTCTCTTTCTTTGTTTGTTATTTCTCGCCTCAAGTCATTTGAAACTAGATCTAGAACATTGGATTGTGTATCAATTTTACCTCCAAGATCTTTGATTGCTCCTTCTATATCGTTTGCATTTATTTTGTCTAGAATATTGGAACAAACGAAATTTTTAATAGCATACATATGTGATGGCATTTTGCATAAATAATATTGTTCGATTGGTGGAAGAATCTTAAAGCTATTTCGAACAAAATCTCTGTTTCCTTTTACAAGCAAAAGATCAATTGTATCATAATTAATACCATCACGTATGTTGTACAATATACTTCGCGGTGATCTAACTGAGTAAAGCAAGTTGTTATACGTACTCGTTATCAGCCATAAATAATCATAATACATAATTGATATAGAATGATTCAATTCATGAGCCTCGTCAATCATTATTCTTTTCCATCTCTTCAATATTGGCATAATTTTCATATTGTCATTCACAACTATATCTTGATAATATGTTTTGAGGGTTTCAAAAGTAGTGTTTTTGACAAGCACAACATCATATTGGTTGAAAAATTCTATAAGTTCTTTTACAGATGTTGTAGGAGAAGGCAAATTCTTTTTAATATACAACACGTTATCAATAGCGATGTATTTCAAACTTGTTCTATCGCGTAATGTTTTTTCCCATTGAACAAACACAGGACCACGAGGAACAATTATTAATGTACTACTTATGATGTTATTTTCTATGATATTCTTATTTTTTGTAACATGACTAATATAGCCACTATTAGCAGAATTACAATAACTCACGTTTGTTTCTATATTTTTATGAATTGTGTTTATATTCGATGATGCAATAATTGAAAGTGCTGTCAAAGTCTTACCATATCCAACAATATCTCCCAGAATTCCCATATTGGATTTCATTTTGACCAATGCGTCGAAATGGGTTGTAATTGAAGATCCTTCATATATTGTATTTTCACCATGCATATCGTAATTAATAAATCCGTCTTGTTCCATTTTTATAGCCTTATATAAACCAGCTAATTGATGTGCTTTAAGAACAGTTTTGATATTAGGAGGTTGTTCAGCTCTTGGACAACAAGATGTTAATTCTGTTTTATACGTATAAGTAGTCATAATGAAAAATATAGTTGTATTGTTTATATTTAATCATTTTTTATATTTATATGAAAAAGACAAAAAATGATATAAATATTGTTTTTTATCAAATACAAATACCAAACAAACTTGCAAATGGTTGACTCTAGAAATGCAAGGTGTGATAAATTTTCATATTTTGATTGGCGATTAATGAAAAAAGAAATGAGAGATTCAATTGTTGGCAAACATGCTGACATAGTAACTTCAGAATATTTTCAAAATTTTGATGTATTTTGCCCCAAAAATATGAATAATACTCAAGAATATTTTTTAAATATAGCTTCGAAAATAGCTATGAAATCTGTTATGAATCACAAACATGGTGCAATAGTTGTATATAAAAATAAAATAATATCATCTGGTTATAATTATTACTTTGGTGACAATAGTATTCACGCAGAGATAGCGGCTATAACCAAAATAAATAAAAAATTCAAGAAATGTCTTCCTGAATGTGAATTATATGTCGTTCGTATTGGAACGAATAAATTAAATCATTTGATGAAATATTCCAAACCATGCCACCGTTGTCAATGTTTTATTGAAAAGAGAAAAATAGGTCAAATATATTATTCTACGAATTATAGTTATGATATAGCGATTACTCAATATCTCGATGAAAAGAAAAATAATCTATGATATTACGCTCACAAATCCAAGGAAACCTTTGGGATTATACGTCTTATACTTTGTTTTACTGTTTTTTTCCTTTCAGCATTAAATATAAGATCGTATAATTCTTCACCTGTTAGTTCTTTGTTGTCACATAGTTGTTGTTTCACATCTTTCATCTTCACAGGTTCTTTAACTTCTCTTACATTTGATTTTATTCGCCCATGTTGTGTGTTGAGGTCATTATAACCATATTGAATCATAAAATCTTGAATTTTTTTATTTAATGTTCTTTGATAATTCTTTCTTTCCTTCAAAGCTATGTCAAGTTTTCGAATTTGATCATCAAATTTGAACCAATCGCTTACAAATGATTTAAATGTGTCCAATTCCTCACTTGAAGGCTCTGTCTTTTGTATTGTCATCTCTACGATGTCTTCAACACTTGTGTTGCTCATTTTATATAATAACAAACTATTTATTTCTTAAGCATATTTTTGTTTGGTTTTTTTGATCCAGCTGCAGGTTTTGTTACGGGTTTTTTCTTCTTCACAACACTCTTTGTTTTTTTGTCCTTGGGTGCCATATTTGTTGAAGATATCTTTTTGGTTTTTGTTTCAGGTTTAAAATTATCAGTTATGAATTTGTGTAAATCTTTTTCATTTCTACTACCAGATAGTTCTTGTATTCTCTTTCCATTCTCATGAATAATAACATTAGGAAACCCAGATACAGTATGTTCGGTGGGTATTTTTTTCATAACAGTAAGTTCCATTTTTGCAATAGGTATATTGTATTGTGAAACAACCTTCGTCCAAATAGGCATATAACTATGACAATGCCCGCAGTAATTCCAGTAATATAAACAAATTGATTTTTTAGATTTGACAAAATTCAAGAATTCATCTGTTGTATGAATCTCTTTAATTGACATATTCTAATTTTTAAATATATAAAAATAATATAGATAGAATGACTGAATATAACCCATATATCGAATCTTGTAAAATTTCAACGAAAAATATGTCAACTTTAGCAATGCAAGAAAGAGATTTCTTCCATTATAACTTTTACAATAGTTTTAATTTGGCACAATCTCATGATTTTTCAAAATGCAATAATGGAAAAGATTCTTTAGAAGCTGAAGAAAGGTTAGTTAGACAACATAATCTACTTAAAGGTTCCAAAATTACAAACAAAAATTGTCACTATATTCCTTTCAATTCACCAAAAGATGAATGGAATAAGCAATTCCCAATTAATGACCTTAATTTGGGTCAAAAAATGTTCAATATTCAAACCAAAAGAAGATTTAATTAAAAATAAATTTGTGTAAAATAATAAAAAAAATGATAGCATATTTGATAACCACGATATAAAATGACATTTACAAAACTATCTTTTGATGAAGTTCGTGCACTACCAATTGCTGAAAAAATCGAATATATGAGAAAAGTTAACTTGTATCGTCAAAAAAGATACAGGGAGAATAACAAAGAAAAGCTCAAAGAAAATAGCAAAAAATATGCCAAAAAGTATAAAGAAAGAAACTATAACAAATGTAAGGAAAATGCAAAGAAAAACAGTAAAAAATACAGGGACAAAATGCGGCAGTATAGATTGGATTTGCAAAATGAAAATCGAAATGAATTCAATCTAGCAAGAAGCCAAAGCATTTAAATGATCAAAATCAAAAATACAAAAACAATATAAAGCATATGGATAACAATTTCATATGTTTTATTTATGTACTTTTGAATTCATAAAAAATTGTAATAGATATATAGTTATGGAGAACGTTGTTATATCTACAGTATCGAGTTTATTGGTACAATTGGTTATAGGGGTTTTTTGTATTTACGGGCTTTCATTTGAACTTGACAAAAGTCAAATTGTATTACGAGAGCTTCTTATTGTAGAGACAATTGTACAATCTATCGAATTTATATTTTACCTTTTTATTCTATATGTAATTTTAACCAGTGGCTTAGCAAATGTTACATCTATTAGGTATTTTGATTGGTTTCTAACAACACCAATGATGTTAATTTCGATTGTTGTATATCTTGTATTCAAAACAAAAAATAGTGAAACAAACGAGCAAATAAGTATGATAAGTATTGTCGAGAAATATTGGAATGACTTATCGTTTATTTTAATATGCAATTCATTGATGCTTATATTTGGATATCTGGGTGAAACAAATGTGATAAATATATATTATGCTTCCATAATTGGCTTTATATTTTTCTTTGCGGCATTTTATAGAATTTATTCAAAGTTCGTACAGGGTACAATATTTGAAAAAGAGTTCTTTTTAATATTCGGGATATGGTCGCTTTATGGTGTTGCTGCTTTATTAGAACCTGTTTATAAAAATAATATGTACAATACTTTGGACATATTTTCAAAAAATATAATGGGTTTATTTTTATATTATCAGGTTCGTAAAGCAAGTTCACAATAATGGGTTTGTTTATATTTTGGATATAAAGAAACAATTATTTTTTTTATATAAAACAATGATGTATATAAATAGTATTGAATCATGAAGGTTGAAAAAAGATGTGGTGAAACAGAAGAAGTAAGTTTCGACAAAGTCCTCAACAGGTTGAAGAAGATATCTGGTGATATTCAAATTGACACTTCTGAAATTGCTCAAAAAGTATGTTCACGTATTTACGACGGTGTAAAAACAACAGAACTTGACGAATTGGCTGCATATTTGTGCAGCAGTATGTCGATTGAAAACCCCGAATATGGCATTCTAGCATCACGTATTATTGTATCGAATCATCATAAGAATACGTCACCTTCTTTTAGTGAAACCATAAACATATTATATAATACAAAAGATGTGCATGGAAACCATTCTTCATCAGTATCTGTAGATGTGTTTAACATTGTTCAAAAATATACTGAAAAATTGAACTCATATATCGATTATTCCAGAGACTATTTGTTTGATTATTTTGGTTTCAAAACCCTTGAACGTTCTTATCTTATCAGGGTGAATAAAAAAATTGTGGAAAGACCACAACATATGTGGATGCGTGTGGCGATTGGTATTCACGGAGACGATATCAAAGAAATCCTACAGACGTATGATTTGATGAGTAAGAAATACTTTACACACGCCACACCCACATTGTTCAATGCTGGAACCAATAGGCCACAGTTGAGCAGTTGTTTCTTATCAAGCATGAATGACGATAGTGTAGTCGGTATTTATGAATCATTAAAAGAAATGGCACTTATTTCTAAATATGCAGGTGGTATTGGAATCCATATTCACCAAATTAGAGGGAAAGGAAGTCATATTCGTGGCACTAATGGTATTTCAAATGGTATTATTCCTATGCTGAGAGTTTTCAATAATACATCGAGGTATATTGATCAGGCTGGTAAAAGACAAGGAAGCATCGCAGTATATTTAGAGCCATGGCATACTGATGTGGAAGCATTTTTGGAACTTAAGAAAAATCACGGCAATGAAGAAGATAGGTGTCGTGATTTGTTCTTAGCTCTATGGGTACCTGATTTATTTATGGAGAGAGTCAAAAATGACATGAAATGGTCTCTCATGTGTCCTGATGAATGTCGTGGACTAAGTGATGTATGTGGCGACGAGTTCAAAGAACTGTATGAGAAATACGAAAAAGAAGGTAAATTCACAAAACAAATGAATGCACAAGAACTGTGGTTTAAAATTCTAGAGGCTCAAATCGAACAAGGAGTACCATATATTCTTTATAAAGATGCGGCAAATAAGAAAAGCAACCAACAGAATCTTGGAACCATTAAATCAAGTAATCTTTGTGCCGAAATCATCATATATTCTTCTCCTGAAGAGACAGGTGTATGCAATCTTGCATCTATCTGTATTGCATCATTTGTTGAAAAAAAAGAAAATGGCGAGGTATATTACAACTTTGAGAAACTGCACGAAACTGTGAAGGTAATAACCAAAAATTTGAACAAAGTAATTGATAGAAATTTTTATCCTATCGAAAAGGCAAGAGTTTCAAATTTGAAACACCGCCCGATTGGCATTGGAGTTCAAGGTCTAGCAGACGTTTTTGTTCAATTCAAGTTTCCTTATGAAAGTGTTGAAGCAAAACAATTAAATAAGGATATTTTTGAAACTATTTATCACAGTGCTGTAGAAGGATCTATGGAGATATCAAAGAAACGTGCAACTGTTATTAAACAAATGATTGCTGAAAACGATCCTAATATTACAAAATACGTAAATGAATTTGAGAAAGACATTATTCACAGTAAATATGTAGGTGCTTACAGTTCATTTGAAGGAAGTCCAATGTCATTTGGAAAATTCCAATTTGATCTATGGGATAAACAACCTTCCAATAGATATGATTGGGATAAATTGAGGGAGAATATTATGGAACATGGGTTGAGAAACAGTCTACTTGTATCACCAATGCCAACTGCTTCTACATCGCAAATCATGGGCTTCAATGAAAGTTTCGAACCCTTTACAAATAATATTTTTCAACGTAAAACATTGAGTGGTGAATTCATAGTAATCAATAAATATCTTGTGAAAGATTTAATAGATCTAGGACTATGGAATAAAGAAATGAAGGACATCATTATTTTCAACAATGGAAGTATTCAAAACATTGATAACATACCAGATAATATCAAGCAAATTTATAAAACAACATGGGAAATCAAACAAAAAAATATTATTGATATGTCAGCTGACAGGGGTATGTATATCTGTCAAACACAGAGTTTGAATATTTTCATGGAAGAACCTGACTTTCAAAAGCTATCTAGTATGCATTTCTATTCTTGGGCATCGGGTTTGAAGACAGGATCTTATTATTTGAGGACTAGACCTAGAGCTCAAACTCAACAATTTACGATTGATCCAGAATTTGTTAGAAAAAATAACAAAAAGAAATGTATTGAGCAAAATGATGGCACATGCATGCTTTGCTCTTCTTAAAAAATATGTTAAAAATATCATAAAAATATTTTGATATAAAAATATATACATATAATATAATAACAATGCAGTCAGAAGTTCTTTTGAGAGATGAAGAAGATAGGCTTACAATATTTCCAATCAAGTATGAAAACATATGGGAGATGTATAAAAAAGCTGTAAGTTCTTTCTGGAGTGTCGAAGAAATTGACCTTAGCAAAGATATTGATCACTTTAACAAACTAAGTGAAAATGAAAGGAATTTCATTAAAAATATCTTGGCTTTTTTCAGTTCAAGTGATACTATTGTAAATATTAATCTAGGAGAGAGATTTTTGAATGAGGTAAAACCACTTGAGGCAAAATTCTTTTATGCTTTTCAAATGGCAATTGAGAACATTCATTCAGAGACATATTCACTTCTGATTGATACTTATTTCAAAGATCCTGTAGAAAAAGACACGTGTTTTAATGCTATTCAATGTATTCCGTGTATCAAAAAGAAAGCCGATTGGTGTTTCAAATGGATTAATGATGAAGACTCGCTGTTCTCACAGAGATTGATTGCTTTCGCTGTTGTTGAAGGTGTTTTCTTCAGTGGAGCATTCTGTAGCATTTTTTGGCTCAAAGAAAGAGGTCTCATGCCTGGACTAGCATTTTCAAATGAGCTTATTAGTAGAGATGAAGGAATGCATGTAGAATTTGCTGTATTACTTTATTCTATGATTCAAGACAGATTGCCTGAAGAAACTGTGCACAAAATCTTTAGAGAGGCTGTTGAAGTAGAAAAGGCATTTATCATAGAAAGTATTCCATGTTCAATGCTTGGTATGAATTCACTACTTATGGAAACATATATTGAATTTGTCGCAGACAGGTTGTTGTCACAATTGAATTATTCAAAGATCTGGAATTCGAATAATCCATTTCCTTTTATGGAACGTATTTCCATTGAAACAAAATCAAACTTCTTTGAAAGTCGAGTTTCTCAGTATAGTAAAGCAAATGTAGGTAGTAAACAATCTCATGCTGAAATTAGAAAATTCACAATTGATGCCGATTTTTAATTTCCTTAATTTTTATATATTATTATATTAGGAAGATATGTTCGATCAATTACAAAATGCTTTTGGACAAGCAATGAATGAAATACAAAAGGATAATTCTAGTCAAAATGGAGGTGCAAGCAAAGTTGCTAAAAAAAGAGAAAAACTCAATAAAATGACTTGTGATCAATTAAGAGAAAAAGCTAGAAAACTTAAATTAGCTGTAACTAAAAAGAAAGATGGAAAGATAGTTAATATCAAAAAAGCATCTCTTGTTGCCAAAATACTAAAACACATGGTTGACCACAAAATGGTATAAATAATTAAATAATTTTTTTCAACGTTTCAAAACTTATAAATGGTTTATGAATCTTTAATCAATTCTTTTATTTTTGTCAGAACTTTATTATATTTCTCATTATCTGTTTTATTGTATATTATAAAAAGTTTATTTCGTATATGATCATATTTTTCAACATCTTTGATTT
>Ga0222718_10002280_pt1 | contig 17402 bp, 15 predicted proteins | sample C33_27DmetaG_FD_165045 | JGI IMG/M metagenome (GOLD analysis project Ga0222718, IMG submission 165045) | Estuarine water microbial communities from San Francisco Bay, California, United States - C33_27D | ecosystem: Environmental > Aquatic > Marine > Unclassified | place: USA: California... | reverse complement strand
CTTGACGCCTCGGAGTCGGAATGACGGCCGGGGCCTCCGGGTGGGACGCGATCAACCCGGACGAACTCGGACCGCCCAAGGGGTGGACCAACGGTATGCTGGCGCCAGCGGGCGGTCGCATCCTCTTCGTCGCCGGACAGGACGCCGCCACGGCTGAGGGCATTGTCGAGGAGGACGACTTCGTCGCGCAGTTCGATATTGCGTTGAGGAAGACCCTCGCTGTCGTCAGAGACGCCGGAGGTTCTGCGGCGTCGATTGGCCGGATGACGGTCTTCGTCACTGATCTGGATGCGTACCGGGAGAGCCGGAAGTCGATCGGTGAGATCTGGCGGGCTCGTATGGACCGTAACTATCCCGCGATGGCACTCGTCGAGGTTTCCCGACTCGTCGACCCAAAGGGAAAGATTGAAATCGAAGCCACGGCGGTCATCTGATGTTCCAGCCGAACTCGTTCGAGTACGTCCTCGACGCTGACACGGGCGTCGCCACGATCACGCTCAATCGGCCAGAGCGGCTGAATGCCCTGACGTTCGAGGTATATGACGAGCTGCGGCGCGCCTTCTATGCGCTGCACGACGAAGAGAACGTGCGCGTGGTGATCATCACGGGCACGGGTCGAGGCTTCTGCACCGGCGGAGATGTCGAGGATATCATCGGTCGCCTTTTCGAACGCGACATGCGTGGGCTCCTCGAGTTCACTCGCATGACGTGCGATCTCATTCTCGCGATTCGTCGCTGTCGCAAGCCGGTCCTCGGTGCACTCAACGGTACGGTGGCCGGCGCGGGTGCGGTGATCGCGACGGCGTGTGACATGCGCATCGGGGCGGAGTCCGCGAAGATCGCCTACCTGTTCACCCGGGTCGGCCTTTCCGGTGCGGACATGGGTGCGGCGTGGATGCTCCCACGAATCATCGGGATGGCCAAGGCGAGCGAGTTGCTGATGACGGGAGACTTCATCAGCGCTGAAGAAGCCCACCGCATCGGCCTGTACAACCGTGTCGTTCCCGAGGGAGAGGCTTTGAACTCGGCGACCGATCTGGCTGAGAAGCTGGCTCGAGGCCCGTCTTTCGCGCTCGAGATCACAAAGGACTCGTTGAACCGTGAGGCCAGTATGGATCTCGCCGGCGCGCTCGAAGCCGAGGCCCAGATCCAGGCTTCACTCATGCTGCACCCGGACTTTCGCGAGTCCTACGACGCGTTCGTCGAGAAACGCGACCCGAATTTCCTGTAACCGAGCGCTGGAGCGGCCCTGATGTCCGATACCCATACCGTCCGAGCGTTTCTCGAGGGCGAGCACCACCCCTGGGCCGCTGAGATGACCGCGTTCGCCTCTCGGGAGCTGCTGGAACGCGCGGAGCCCCAGTCAGACGACGATGCCCGCTCGGATGCGCGTGTGCTGTTGCGTCTGATGGGTGAGGCAGGTCTTTATGCTCCGATCGGTAATCGGGACCTTCGCGGTGCATGCCTGGCTCGAGAGGCGATTGCCTCGGCATCACCCCTCGCGGATGCTGTTTGGGCGCTACAGGGACTGGGGATCACGCCACTCCTGATCGCTGGAACGGATGAGCAACAGGCCCGATGGGCTGCGCCCGCGCTCGCTGGAGAGCTCATGGGTGGCTTCGCCATCACGGAGCCTGAAGCAGGAACGGACGTCGCATCGATGAAGACACGTGCCGAACTGCACGGCGACGAGTGGGTGATCGACGGGCACAAGTGGTACATCAGTAACGCAGGGATCGCGGACTTCTACATCGTCTTCGCGTCGACTGATCCTGATCAGGGAAGTCGCGGGATGAGCGCGTTTGTGGTTCCCGCCGATACGGAAGGACTTCGCTTCGCCGGAGCACAGGTCATGAGCGCCCCTCATCCACTCGGCGAACTCGCGTTCGAAGGGTGCCGTGTACCCGCCGACCACATGGTGGGGGACGAGGGGCGCGGCTTCATGCTCGGTATGGCGACACTCGACCAGCTTCGGCCGACGGTGGGAGCCGCCGCCTGCGGTATGGCCGAACGAGCGCTGAGGGAGGCGTTGAGCCACGCCCTCGAGCGTGAGCAGTTCGGGAAGCCGCTGGCAGAGTTTCAGCTCATTCAGGACAAACTCGGCCGTATGGCTATCGAGCTGACTGCAGCGCGCATGCTCGTATATCGCGCTGCATATGAGAAGGATCTCGGCGCGGATCGTATCACGATCGAGGCCGCGATGGCGAAGGCGTATGCGACCGAGGCGGCGCAGCGCATCATCGATGACGCCATCCAGATTCTCGGCGGACGCGGAGTCATGGCCGAGCACATCGTCGACCGCTTGTACCGGTCGGTCCGTGCGCTCCGGATCTACGAAGGAACGACTGAAATCCAGCACCTGATTATCGCCGGCCGTATGGTTGCCGATGCTCGGGCAATGCTCGAGGAGTAGCAGTGTGAAGATCCTCATCGTGGGTGGAGGACCGACCGGGCTCTATTTCGGCATCCTGATGAAACGCGCTGATCCTGCGCACGAGATCGTCGTCCTCGAGCGCAACCGGCCGGATCAGACCTTCGGGTTTGGCGTTGTGTTCAGCGACGCGACCATCGCTGAAGTGGAGAGCGCGGATCCGGAGACGTATCGAGCGATCACCGATCACTTCGTCCACTGGGACGACATCGACGTGTACTACGGCGGTGAGATCATTCGCTCCTCTGGGCACGGCTTCTCCGGCTTGAGCCGGCAGACACTTCTTACCGTCTTGCAGAACCAGGCGGAAGCCCTCGGGATCGACATCCGTTTCGAGTGCGAGTTCAACGGGCTCGAGGCTGGGGCCTCCGTTGTCGGTGTATCTATGAGTGGCGAGAGCGAGGCGATCTCTGTCGATCCTGCGGCCTACGATCTCGTGCTCGGCACCGACGGCGTCAATTCGACGGTGCGTGAGACCTGGGCCGAGCACTTTCAGCCGACATTCGACTGGCGACCCAACCGGTTCGTCTGGCTTGGCACGGCCAAACCCTTTCCGGCCTTCACGTTCTACTTTCGCGAGAACGAGCACGGTCTGTGGCGTGTTCACGCGTACCAGTACGAGCCAGGTCGATCGACGTTCATCGTCGAATGTACGGAAGAGGCGTGGAAGAATGCGGGTATGGATGAGGCTACCGAGGAGGAGACTCTGGCCTACTGTACCGAACTCTTCGCCCAGGAACTGGACGGTCATGAGCTGATCCCGAACCGGTCGGTATGGCGTAGCTTCCCGACCATCCGCTGCGCACGCTGGTACCATGAGAATGTGGTATTGCTTGGAGATGCGGTTCACACGGCGCACTTCTCGATCGGCTCCGGTACGCGTCTCGGCATGCTCGATGCGATCGCCCTTCGAGACGCCTTACTCGCGACGAACTCGACCGGGGAGGCACTGGCACACTACGCGACAGAGCGGCGTCGACCGGTGGAATCGTTGCAGCGCGCTGCGCAGGCGAGCCTCGAGTGGTTTGAGGCGACCGAGCGCTACATGGATATGGACCCGACGCAGTTCTCCTTCACGCTGCTGACGCGGAGTCTGCGCATCACGCATGAGGATGTCCGCGTGCGGGACCCAGAGTTCCTCGAGCGAGTCGATGAGTTCGTAGCTGCCGACGCGGAGAAGCAGACAGGTCAGTCCGTGGCTCGTGGGCCGGCACCCCCACCCATGTTCACGCCGTTCCGCATCCGGGACATGGTCGTACCGAATCGGGTGGTCGTATCGCCCATGTGTCAGTACACCGCCGACGATGGGCTCGTGGGTGACTGGCACCTCCAGCACCTTGGCAGCAGGGCGGTTGGCGGAGCAGGTCTCGTGTTCGCCGAGATGACGGATGTGTCAGCGGAGGCGAGGATCTCGCCCGGATGTGCGGGCCTGTACAGACCGGAGCACGTCGACGCCTGGCGCAGGATTGTCAATTTCGTGCATGGCCAGACGCCTGCGAAGATCGCGATCCAACTCGGGCATGCGGGCCGGAAGGGTTCGACGAAGAACCTGTGGGACGGGGATAGCGAACCGCTGCCGGAGGGCAATTGGGACATCGTCTCGGCGTCGCCTATTCCGTATTTCCCCGAGCGCAGCCAGACACCCCGCGAGATGACGCGGACGGATATGGATACGGCGATTGCGGATTACGTCCGCGCGACGGGGTTTGCGGCCGACGCGGGCTTCGATCTTCTCGAAGTGCATATGGCGCATGGGTATCTGCTTGCCTCCTTCCTGTCTCCGCTGACCAACGAGCGAGAAGACGAGTACGGCGGCTCTCTCGAAAATCGGATGCGCTTCCCACTCGAGGTGTTCGATGCCTGTCGAGCGAACTGGCCGGAGGAGAAGCCCACGAGTGTCAGGCTCAGCGCGGTAGACTGGGCGCCTGGCGGTCTGGAGGCTGCGGATACGGTCGCGATGTCCCAGAGGCTGAAAGACCACGGCTGCGATGTGGTCGATGTTTCGTCGGGTCAGACCGTGCCGTTTCAAAAGCCGCTGTACGGGCGACTGTATCAGACGCCGTTCGCCGACCAGGTGCGCAACGAGGTCGATATTGCGACGATGGCCGTGGGTAACATCTCGTCGTGGATGGACGTGAACACGATTATTGCGGCGGGTCGGGCCGACCTGTGTCTGATCGCCCGAGCTCACCTCTTCGATCCATACTGGACGAGGCATGCGGCGTATATGCTCGGGTACGATCTGCCGTGGCCGGACCAGTATCAGTCGGTCTCGCGCTACACGCCACGATTCGAGTTCCATTTCGGAGGTGAATAGGTAGCCATGGATATCCGGACCAAGCTCGTCTTCGCCCAGGTCTCCGTCGCGCTGGTGTCCATGCTGGCGCTCGGTTTCGCGATGTTCGGGCGCGTGGAGGTGGCGCTGCACGACAGCACGCGTGATCACCTTGAGGGACTTGCGGAGTTCAAGGTCGAGTCCCTCGAGCAGGTCCTCGGTGGCTGGCATGACCGCATCAGTCTGGTCGCCAGCCGCACCCAGTTGCGGCTTAGTCTTGATGGTTTCATCAGGACGGGGAGCCCCGTTGAACTGGAACGAATGGAGCGTATTCTGGACGATGCCGTATCGGCGTCACCTCTGTTCCGGGCGCTGACCGTTCGGGATGTCGACGGAAACGTGCTGCTGGAGGTGACGTCGCCTGAGGGTCTGGCAGAGGAGGCCGCGACAGCGACCGTGCGGGGAAGTGCCGAGATCACCAAGACCGGGGGTGCGCAGACCCGCTATGAAGGGGTCACGTTCCGTGTTGGCTCGCCGCCCACGGTAACGTTCTCGGCACCGCTCATCCTGGATGGTGTGACTCTGGGCTACGTGTACGGGATCATGACTACCGATGAGATCGTGAGTCTGACCGGTAACACCCAGGGGCTTGGAGAGACCGGGGAGGCGATGGTCGTGGTCCGGGACGCAAACGGGGGTTTGCGGACACTCCATCGGGTTCGGAATGCTCTGGGGTTGGACGAGGAAAGACTCGAGGGAACGGGCGATTTCAACGACGATGAGCTGGCGGAGCAGGACGCGGAGGTCTTCGCCGGCCTGGAGCTCGGGACAGATGGACCGGCGCTCCGGTCGCTCGCCGGTGAGGAGCCCCAGCTCGTGGAGGGTTTGCTCGACTATCGAGGGCAGATCGTCATGGCCGCGACCCGGTTCTTTCCCGAGACCAACTGGGGCATCGTCGTGAAAGTCGATCGGACCGAGCAGCGCATGCCGACGGAGGCTGTCCGAAGCGAGAGCCTGCTCCTCGCTGTCACGCTGGCCGCCTTTGCCATTCTGTTCGGAACCCTGCTCGGTTACCGGTTTGCTCAGCCGATCCATATTCTTGCCGAAACTGCTGGCAAGATCGGCTCGGGTCAGCTGGATGCTCGCTCCGGGCTCGACCTGGAGGACGAGGTGGGACTGCTCGCTCGCACGTTCGACCAGATGGCGGGTGCGCTCGAAGAGCAGGTGGCGTTGCTCAGTGAGTTCCGCCGTTTCTTCGACGTCTCGCTCGACATGATGTGCATCGCGTCTGTCGACGGATATTTCAAGAAAGTGAACCCGGCGTTCGTTCGCGAACTGGGATGGCCCGAGGACGAACTGCTCAGGCGCCCCTTCATCGAAATGGTGCACCCTGACGACGTAGCGTCTACCATAGCCGAGGTCGAGAAGCTCGCCGGGGGATCGCCGACGATCCGGTTCGAGAACCGGTACCTCTGCTTGGATGGGTCCTTCAAGACCCTCCACTGGAATGCCTTTCCAGAAGAGGAGAGTGGGCGTCTGTATGCGATCGCCCGCGTTCGACGGCCCAAGGGGAGCGACGCCTTCTGATCTATCTCTCCCTCGTCGCCGGATTCATATACCTACTTCTGGGGGGAGACCTCCTGGTGAGAGGGTCTGTGGGTCTCGCGCGCAAGCTGCACTTATCGGAATTGGTGGTGGGAGCCACAGTGATCGGGTTCGGTACATCACTTCCCGAACTCATGGTCTCCCTTCGGGCTGCGACGACCGGGTTTCCGAATCTGATTCTTGGCAACGTCGTGGGGAGCAATACGGCTAATGTTCTCCTGGTAGGGGGTGCCGCAGCGGTGGTCTATCCGCTTCTTCCGGATGGAGCGGCAGTCCGCCGTAACGTGATTGTCATGGTACTGTCGGTGGTCGGCTTCGCGCTTCTGGCTGCCGTGAACGGCCTTGGACAGGTCGGTGGAGCGATTCTCCTGATGGCATTCATCGGGATCATGGCGCTCACCGCGCGATCGACACTTCAAGCTCAGAGAAATGCGGACCTTTCGACGCCAATGGAATGGGTCCTGGGCGTGCCGGTGCGTCCGATCACGATCGCGCTCTTCATTGGCTTCGGGATCGTCGCGCTACCGCTGGGTGCGACCCTCCTCGTGGACTCCGCGGTGCTGATCGCCCAGAGCTTCAACGTGTCGGAGACGGTGATCGGATTGACCGTGCTCGCCCTCGGCACCTCACTGCCGGAGTTGACCACTGCGGTCCTGGCGGCACTCGAACGGCGCTCTGATGTAGCGATTGGTGCCATCATCGGGAGTAACACGTTCAACATCCTGATGATCATGGGCGTTGCGGCGGCGCTGAGCCCGGAGCCGATCCCGGTTTCCACTCGGTTCATGGTATTTGATGTGCCCGTGATGGTGCTATCCAGCGCGCTCCTGGCTGCGTTTGCATGGAAGGGATGGAAGATCGGACGTATCACCGGCGCCCTACTCGTGGTCTCTTATGTCGCCTACATGGGAGCGCTTTTCGCGTTCGTATGAGTGCCCGGAACCTCCGGGTCGATGCTGAGCCGCACAGATCGAAAGGAAATCAATGTCCGAGGCCGTGACGTACGGGAAGTACCTGATGATCGACGAGCTCCTGAGTCTCCAGGAGCCGCGGGACGACATCGAGCATGACGAGATGCTCTTCATCGTGATTCACCAGGTGTATGAGCTCTGGTTCAAGGTCGTCCTGCACGAGCTGGACTACTGCGCAAAGCTGCTCAGTGAAGGGGATACGCCGCGGGCTCAGCACACGCTGAAGCGCGTCCTGACCATTCTGAAGGTCCTCGTATCGCAGCTCGACGTACTGGAGACGATGACGCCCACGGAGTTCCTGACATTCCGGGAGCGGCTCGACAGCGCAAGCGGCTTTCAGAGTGATCAATTCCGTGCGCTCGAATTTGCGTTGGGCCGCAAGCTGCGTGCTTCCGTCGAGCGGTTCCCCGAGGGCTCACGAGCGCGGGTAGCTCTTCAGGAGCGCTGGGATGCTCCCACCCTCTGGGATGCGGTTCTCCGCTATCTGGCTGACCAGGGGTACGATCTTCCCGAGGATCAGCTGGATCGGGATGTGACCGCGCCGATCGAGCCGTCGGAACAACTTCAAGCCGTGCTTGTGCAGGTGTATCGGAACGATCCCCGGAATGCCGAGCTTTGTGAACGTCTCGTGGACCTCGATGAGGGGATCCAGGAGTGGCGCTACCGGCACGTGAAGATGGTCGAGCGAACCATTGGTTCGAAGAAAGGGACCGGTGACTCGGCCGGTTCACTGTACCTCCGCACCACCTTGAATCAGCCACTCTTCCCGGATCTGTGGGAGATCCGGTCTCAGCTTTGACGGCCAGGGCACGATGACGGAGACGTCCGAACACCCGAGTTCGCTGTCGCGGCATTACACGCACTTCGACGTTGCGAACCGACTCCTGCTAACCGGTCACTCACACCAGGCGTGGCCTGATGTAGCGTTTGAAGGGCAAAAGCAGGCCTGGCTCGACGCGGCTGCGATGGCCGACGGAAAGTGGGGAGCTGTCGAAGAGAAGGTGAATCGAGTCTCCGAGGGGTATCGAATGCTCATGGGTGAGTGCTCTGGAGACATTACCCTGGAGACCAACACACATGGGCTGATCGTACGCTTTCTATCCGCGCTTCCGCTGCGAGACCGTCCACGAGTCGTCACCACCGACGGCGAGTTCTACTCGATTCGAAGGCAGCTCGATCGCCTTGCCGAAGAGGGGATCGAGGTCGTCAAGGTTCCAACAACGCCGGTGGCCACGCTCGCCGAACGAGTGTCAGCTCACGTCGACGACCGCACGGCATGTGCCATGGTGTCCTCCGTGCTGTTCGGCACCGGATTGATCGTACCGAATCTTTCAGAAATTGCCCGTGCATGTGGGCGTCACGGGGCAGAGCTACTGATCGACAGTTACCACTCGCTCGGTGCGGTGCCCTTCAGCCTGGAGGGTTTGGAGTCGGCGTTCGTGGTCGGGGGTGGTTACAAGTATCTCCAGCTCGGAGAGGGGAACTGCGCGCTTCGGGTGCCGCCGGGCTGTACGATGCGTCCCGTGATCACGGGTTGGTTTGCGGAATTCGCCGAGTTGGCCGACGAGCGGATTCCTGGTGAAGTCCGCTACGGCGTAGGCACAGCGAGATTCGCAGGATCGACGTACGATCCGACGTCTCAGTACCGTGGTGCGGCCGTCATGGACTTCTTTGTCGAGCAGGGGCTGACACCTGAGCGGCTGCGCGAGATCAGTCAGCATCAGGTCGGCTTGTTACGAGACGAGTTCCTGGCCCTGGATCTGGACCCCACCCTGGCTCGGCTGGAGTCTGATGTGCCGATGGATGAGCGAGGTGGTTTCCTGGCTCTCGAGTGCGGAGATGCTGATCGGCTCTTCCACACGCTACTCGATGGCGGCGTGCGCACGGATTACCGCGGAAGCATACTGCGCTTTGGACCGGCCCCGTATCTGAGTGATCAGCAGATCCGGGATGCGATCGGGGTATTGGGCGAGGCCGTGCCGGGCTGAGTTAGTCCGACGCCGCGGTGGGGGCTTCAATGGAGGCCTCGTCGCCGACGCGGACGTGCCCGTCAGTCAGCACGACGCCGAAGGCACCCCCATTCCAATTGGGGTCGAGCGCCGCGGTGAAGCCCTGGACTTGAGCATCCATACGCTCACAGGGTCGGGTCTCTCCGCACAGTCGGATCTTCGTCTCGCCGAGTGTGAGGATATGGCCGCGCGTGTTCTCCAGACGGATACCGCTGACCATGACGTTGGCTCGGCGCATGTGCGGCTCAACATCCGGAAGCTCCGCGATGATGCGGTCGAGGACTTCCTTCTCGATTACCGAAACTTGTCGCTTCGAGCGCCCGAAATTGGCGTCGGTATCAATGCCTTTGCCCTCGACCAGGGTGACATGCTCCGCCGGATCCATGACGCTGCGATGAGCGCGTTTGATCCACAGTGCTTCGACCTTTCCGTTCATGTTTCCTCCCGGCGCGACCTCAGCCGCCCGGCCTCCGCTTCGATGGAACGTCTACGATGTTCTCCCACTCCGTCGAGTCCGAGCGGGCCACGACGGCAATTACCGGGTCAACGTCACTGAGGTTGATGACCTCGTGCGGCACGCCTGGCTCAATGAAGATGAAATCGCCGGCCTGATTGTCCATCGATTTCTCGAGATTCTCGCCGAATTCGTGCCGTACCCTGCCTTGAAGAATGAAGAGCATCACCTCGAAGTCGACGTGTATGTGAGCATAGGCGACCGCACCTGGGGGGACCGTCGCCACGTTCATGGAGAGTTTGTTCGACCCCACGTTCTTCGCAGACATCCCCGTCCGGTACCGAATGCCATTCCAGCCGCGGTGGATCTCGGGGTTTCGGACGCACAGGATGCCGTCGCCGTCTTCCGTACGTGCCCTCAGTTCGTCATCCGAGCTGCCGGTGGCGTGCCCTCCGGCTGGCTCTGCACCGGCTGACCTTTCGATGCCGCTCATCGGTTGCCCCGCATTACGGCCTCAAGCTGTTCCGGCATCCGGGGGAGGTCCTTTGTCAGCACCTCGACACCCTCCTCCGTCACCAGCACCACGTCCTCGACAAAAACCGCGATGTCGAGCTCATGGTTGTAGTACCAGGGCTCCACGGTGAAGACCATACCCGGCTGTAGCGGCTCGTCGATGAGCGCAGGATCTCCCGCTTGCATCCCGATGTGGTGACCGAAGAACGATGGAGTCTGCATGTAACGCTCCTCGTCGTCCGGGATCGCCTCGTACGCGATCTCGGTCAATTGCCTGAAGGTCATGCCTGGACGGATGGCCTCGATGATCGCGTCCGCCGCGTTCAGACTGATCAGCATCTTGTGTCGCTGTGCAGTCGTGAAGAGCCCGTCGACGGGGAACGTTCGTCCGACGTCGCTGATGTATCCATCGACCTCACATCCGACATCGAGAATCACCAGGTCGCCGGATTCGACCGGTCGGTTCCTTCGGTCGTAGTGAGCGGCGAGCACGCGCCACGGCCAGAGGCTGTTCGGTCCTGACTTCACGATCGGTGTGAACGGGATCGTCTGACTGCCGAGTGCCCGGCACGTCGACTCGAATTCACCCTGGAGCGTGCGTTCGTCGATTCCTGGCCGGATCAGCGCCGCCGTAGCGAGGATGGCCTGAGCGGTCGCATCGGCCGCGATCTGCATTTTCTGGATCTCGTAGCGGCTCTTCACCATTCGCCCCTGCGCGATCTCTTCGAAGGCATTTTGGAGGCGGGCGGTCGGGTAGTCGGCCTGAATACGCAGAATCATCGTCTGCAGGGCATTCAGGCCCCCGAAATCCGGCAGCTCCGGTGTTACGAGCGCGCCGGCTGCTCCGCCGTTCACGCGCAGGACGCGCCGGGCCCGCACCATTTGAGCGAGAAAGGCATCGAACTCGCGCATCGGTCGATATGCTTCGATTCCGGCGATGCTGCGCAGCTGGTAGTCGTCGAGCAGGGGGCGACCGGGGAAGTCGTTGGCGCGTCCTGGATTTGAAAATCGGTAGTCATCCTCGGGCATGAACAGAATCGATCGACCCGCGTCTGCGTCGAGGACCAGGATCGAGTTCGGGACTTCGAGGCCGGTGTAGTACCAGAAGTCCTCGAGCTGTCGGAACGTGTCACCGTGCGTGAGGCCATCCGACGACGGCGCGATGTAGATCCCTCCTCCGCTCTCATCGAGCAGACGGATCATGTTGCTGCGTCGGAAGGAGTACTCCTGGGCACGAAAGGGAAGTCGACGAACCCAGTCTCCGTACCGTTGCTCCGGGGTGGACTGGACGTCAGCCCCCTGTGTCGAGCTGGTGGTCTGCGCCTCGAGGGTAGTCGAGCCGAGAGGCAGGAGTAGAAGGCATACCAGGACTGCGAGGTCCGGACGGGTGCGAAGCGGGTGCAGGGAGAGACGCATGGAGACGAAGCTGTGGCCGGGGGTTGGGTGAAGAGGGTACGTTGCGACCGCTCCACCCTGGCCGCTACCCCCGGAGATACACCCCTGAGCCTGAAGCTCCATATCGAACTCGTGTACGATCCCGGCTGCCCGAATGTCGATCTCGCTCGTGATATCCTCAGTGAGGTCTGCCGCAACGCCGACGTTCCCGCTGTCTGGACTGAGTGGAACAGCGAGGATCCGGAGTGCCCTCCGCATGCCATCAATCTTGGTTCGCCGACGGTGCTGGTGAATGGAGAGGACGTGGCGCCAGGCCCGCACCCCTGGACCGCGCGCGAGCCCGACGCAGGCCCGCGCTGCCGCGTCTATCGGGACGGTGACTCGATCGTGAGGGCCCCGCCGAAGGGCCGTGTACAGGCCGCGGTGGACAAGGCGATGCAGCCGGACGTGGGTTGATTCGCGGCTGGGACCAGACCTCGTTCCAGCGCAGCTCGTCGACGTCCATCGGTTCAACGCGTACAATCGCGTTTGCCGGTGGTGTACCACGACGAATGAAATAGTCAGCGTTCAGGAAGATTTAGGTGCAAGATCAACGGACGATTCGTGAGCGTCTCGAAGGAGACCTCAGAGCGATGCTTTCTCGGCATGCAAAAATTTCCGGCCATCTTCGAAACGAGGATCGGGAGATTCCACTGGACTGGCCCGAGATGGCTCAGTTCATGGAAAACGATGAGGTGCTCGAAGCACTCGAAGCACGCACACGTGAACGAATGGAAGAGCTGTCGCGCGCTCTTCATCGACTCGATGAGGGCACGTACGGGACGTGCGGCTCCTGCGGTAATCAGATCTCTGCCGAACGCCTCGACGTGATCCCGACGACGCCGGTATGCGCTGACTGCGTGTGACGTGGTGAGCGTGGGTGGGCATCAACTCTGCTGACAACCTGAACACACGGACAACGACGTGATGAATGTGTCGAGACCCTTATCCGCCATCGCCTTTGGTCTTTTCCTGGTCACAGCCACAAGTGCGTCACCCCGAGCGGTCGCGGCTCAATCGCGTGGCATCGACGTCGTTCTGGACTCGGCTCTGCTGGCTGGCTACGAGTGGCGTAACATCGGGCCCGACCGAGGGGGACGCTCGATCGCGGTCAGCGGCGTCCGGGGGCGCCCTGAAGAGGGCTATTTCGGGGCGACCGGTGGTGGTCTCTGGAAGACGTCCGACTCCGGCGAGAACTGGTTCCCGGTCACCGACTTTCAGATCACGTCAGCCTCTGTCGGTGCGGTCGCCGTAAGCGAGTCAAACCCCGATCTGGTCTTCATCGGCACCGGCGAGACGTGTATCCGTGGAAATATCCTGCCCGGCGACGGGGTGTACCGCAGTCGAGACGCTGGAGACACGTGGGAGCATGTCGGCTTCCGGGACTCGCACGGGATCTCGAAAATCAGGATCCATCCGACGAATCCGGACATCATCTACGTAGCGTCGTTTGGAAAATATTCGGTGGCCAGTGAAGAGCGCGGAGTCTTCCGTAGTACAGACGGTGGTGATTCATGGGAGCGGGTCCTGTACCGGAACGATGAGACCGGTGCGATCGATATCGTGATCGACCCGAGCGACCCCGACGTGCTTTACGCCGCTCTCTGGGAGGCCTACCGGAAGGAGTACCAGATGTCGTCCGGTGGGCCAGGCTCAGGGATGTTCAAGAGCACCGACGGTGGTGATAGCTGGGAGGAGATGACCCGGAATACCGGGATGCCGCAGGACGGGCTGGTCGGCCGCATTGGACTTGCCGTCTCGCCTGCGAACTCGAACCGCGTGTGGGCACTCGTCGAGAATGACAATGGGGGTCTTTTCCGGTCCGAAGATGGTGGTGCGACCTGGGCGTTGGTCAACGACGACCGGGCGATTCGTCAGCGCGCCTTCTACTACACCCACGTCTTCGCCGACCCGATGGATGAGGACGTGGTCTATATGCAGAACACGTCGTTCTTCCGCTCGACGGATGGCGGCGAGACGTACGAGTCGATCAACAACGGCACACACGGTGACTTCCACGACCTCTGGATCAACCCGGACGACGGGTCACACCTCATCGTAGCAAACGATGGCGGTGGCGCCGTCAGCAACAACACGGGCGGGAAGTGGACCGACCAGGAGTTCTCGACTGCGCAGTTCTACCATGCGGTAACTACGGCCCACGAGCCGTTCCACATCTGTGGGTCGCAGCAGGACAATTCGACGCTGTGCCTGCCGGGCAACTGGAACGCGAGCCGCATGGGCTTCGGTTCGGCTGGATTCTTCGGTGGTGGTGGGGGTGGTTCGATCACCGAGGGCTCGATGAACGTGGCGTACCAGGCAGGTGGGGGTGAGCCCGGCTACATCGCTCCTGACCCGAACGACGTCGACGTGTTCTTTTCGGGCACGAACAACGGTTCCTACATCGACAAGTTCAACCGACGCCTCCAGACACATCGCGAGGTGAACCCGTATCCGTGGTTCTACTCGGGTGAGCCGGCGATCGAGATCCGGGAACGGTGGCAGTGGACCTTCCCGATCATCTTCTCCACTGTGGACCCCAATCGCATGTATACGTCGTCCCAGCGCCTGTGGATGACGGAGGACGCGGGTCGCACGTGGCAGCAGCTCAGTGACGACCTGACGCGGGCGGATCCGATGACGCTACAGCGGACAGGTGGTCCGATCACCGGAGACATGAACGGGCCTGAGGTCTATGCCACCATCTTCTCGGTCGGCCCGGGTAAGCTCGACGTCGACGTGATCTGGACCGGGTCCGACGACGGTCTGGTGCACGTGACCCGCGACGGCGGCGACTCCTGGACTGACATCACGCCGCCCGACATGCCGGACTTCGGACGTGTGAGTCAGATCGATGCATCGTCCTTCGACTCCGGCCGAGCCTACATCTCTGTGCGCAAGCCGCTGCTCGACGACTTCAACCCGTACATCTGGCGGACCGACGATTACGGACAGTCATGGACGAAAATCGTGAACGGGATCCCGCACGGGGCGTTCGTACACGCGGTACGGGAGGACGCAAATCGTGACGGGTTGCTTTACGCCGGCACGAACCGCGGCGTGTACATCTCGTACAACGACGGTGACCGGTGGCAGCAGTTGAACCCGGGCCTGCCCGACCTCCCGATCATCGACATCATCGTCGAGGAGAACGAGCTGGTCGCCGGCTCACACGGACGCGGTTTCTGGGTGCTCGACAACATGGCGCCGCTTCGTGAGGCGATGCCGGGGATGACCGGGGAGCCGAAGCTGTTCACGCCACCGACTGCGACCCGTTCCGCCGGTGGTGTGACGATTTCCTGGTGGCAGCCGGAGGCAGCGGGGGACGCACGGCTCGAAATCGTAGACGCCGACGGCCAGGTGCTTCGCTCCTTCCTTCCGGCGGATCCGGATGCACCGGAAGCGGGACCTGAAGGTCGCTATCGGAGCGCAGCGCTCCCGAACGAAGCCGGACTCAACTATGTGCACTGGGACCTGAGGACGCAGCCGTTCGAGGTCTTCCCGGGCATGATCTACTGGGGCGTTCGCAGCGCCGCACCGGCGGTTCCGCCGGGTGAGTATACGGTCCGTCTGATCACCAGTGGCCAGGCATTCAGCGCGTCGCTGACGGTGCAGCGCAACCCATGGATCACCGAAGTGAGCGATGCCGACCTGCAGGCTCAGTACGAGTTTGGCGAAATGGTACGGGACAAGGTCACGGAGGCGAACCGTGAGGTCATCATGGTGCGCAACGTGAAAGCACAGCTCGAGAACCGGATGGACCGCTCGGACGACAGCCGTCTGAGTCTGGCCGGTGAGCAGCTCGATACCGAGGCATCGGAGGTCGAGCAGTGGATCTACCAGGTTCGTAACGAGGCCGGTCAGGATCCACTGAACTTCCCGATCCGGGTAAACAACCGCCTGGCAAACCTCCTTTCCATGTCGGAGCGGGGTGACGGGCGGCCCGGGAACAACATGCCGGTCATCTTCGACATTCTGGTCGAAGAGCTGGCCGGGTATCAGCAGCAGCTCGATGCCATCTGGGCCACTGAGCTTGCTGAGGTCAACCGAATCCTGAACGATCTCGGGCTTCCGACGGTCGACCCCGAGTGTGATCGACCGGAAGGCTGCATGGTGATGTAGGGGCTAGTAGACCCCCAGATCGACCGCCGAGTGAAGCGGGCCGCCCCAGCCGGCGGCCCGCATCTCGGCAAGCAGTCCGGCATCGTCTGTGCCCCAGTAGAGCTGGTGATAGAGCACCAGCTTCTGGGCGCCGGCTCGCGTAGCGATATCGACCAGCTCGGTCGGCGAGGTGTGGAATGCACTGTGGTATGACTGCCATTCCGGCGGCCGAGTCACGAAGCGCTCCCCACTGTAGACCTCGTGGACGAGCAGGTCACACCCGTTACAGGCGTCGATGATCGGAGAGCTGGGCGCAGCGTCTCCACTGATGACGATCGTCCGGTCGGGCCCCGTCACCTTGTACGCGAACGAGAACGGCCAGTCACCGTGCGTGATCGGGATGGCTTCGATGCGCACACCATCCTGGTCGTAGACCACGCCGCCCTCTGTCTCGGTGACCTCTGGCAGGTATGCGTCCCGATTTGCATCACGAGGCTCGAGGCCATTGATCCGTCGATCGATATCCGCATCGTACGCCATGATGATGTGGTCCATCATCGCGCTGATACCCGGAGGGCCGACGACCTGGAGTCGGTCGGGTCGATCCAGTACCCAGGGGCTCAACGTCAGGTCGGGCAGGCCAAGCGTGTGATCGGAGTGCAGGTGGGTGATGAACACCCGATTGAGACGCCCCGCGCCGAGTGAAGGGATCTCCAGGTCGCGCGAGGCCTTGGAAGCCCTTCGCACCACGCCGGGACCGGCATCGAAGATGAACGCCTGATCGTCGATGACCACTGCGACCGCGGGTCCGGAGCGCTCGGGATCGGCATTCGGGTTTCCCGTGCCGAGCATGACGACACGGGTGCGGTACTGCATCGCTTCCGAGAAGATCGCCTCGAGTTCCGGCGCGCCGTCTTCGACCTGAGGATCTTCGGCCATCTCCGCGTCGCATCCGATCAGGGCGAAGGCGGCCAGAGTTGCGGCAACACAGGGGCGGCTGCGCACGTCAGTCCATCCCCGCCTGCTGACGCACCCACAGGGCTGCCTCTTCATGGGTGCCGAACCAGACGCCGTCCCTGGACTTCATGTGCTCGATCAACCCTTCGAGCGCGATGATCCTCGACCTGTGCCCGATGACGTGCGGGTGCATGGTAAGCAGGAACATGGTGCCCTCTTCCCACGCTTTGTCGAACTCGTCGATCCACACCTGCATGACGTCGCGCGGGTTCATGTAGCTGTTCCCGCGCGGGTTGAAGAGAGGCGCATCGTCGAGAATCCACTCGACCGGGAGTTCGACCATGCCCGTCGCCTCACCGTCCTGGACCAGTTCGTACGGGCGGTCGTCCGCCATGAGCGAGCTCTCATACAGGAAGCCGATATCCCGCACGATCCGCAGGGTGTTGGGGCTGTGGTTCCACGACGGTGCGCGGTATCCGACCGGGCGTGTACCGGTGATCTCTTCGATCGCATCGACTGCGTCGCGTAACAGGCGCTCCTCCGTTTCACCGTCGAGGGCGGTATTCAACTCGTGGATCCAGCCGTGTACGGCGATCTCGTGCATACCGGACGCCTGGATGAGGTCGGCCTGCTCCGGCGCGAGTTTCAGGCT
>Ga0222718_10002279_pt1 | contig 17402 bp, 41 predicted proteins | sample C33_27DmetaG_FD_165045 | JGI IMG/M metagenome (GOLD analysis project Ga0222718, IMG submission 165045) | Estuarine water microbial communities from San Francisco Bay, California, United States - C33_27D | ecosystem: Environmental > Aquatic > Marine > Unclassified | place: USA: California... | reverse complement strand
AATTGATGCTCTTGGAACTGCAACTGATGAAGATGGAAACGAATATCCAACTCACAAAAGTACTATTGTACAACTAGGAAATATTGTTCTTGAACAAGGAGAATATGACGAAGAAGGAGAAGAAGTAACTGCTCCAGTATTATCAGAAGGTTGGCATATTGATGTATGTTGGAACGATGCAGATATTACTACAATAGAACAAGAGGCAGTTTTAGATGAAGAAGGTATGATAGTAACTCCGGCGGTTACATCGGTTGACCATCCTTATGGTTGGAAAACTTATGCAATAGACATTGAAGGTAATGGTGTACATTCTTTCTATGGTTTAGACTACGATTCACATAAAATGTAATTAAAGTGGATATGCAAGATATTAAATTGGGTGCTTTAAACTTTATAACCTTTATGGTTAGTTTTTCTGATATAGAACAATGGTTGAAATTAACCTTACTTTTAGTATCTATTGTCTATACAATTATGAAAATTTACAATCTGTCTAAAAAGAACGATGACAAAATACTTTAAAGAAGTAGAATATAAAATGGATGCAGACTTTCTTGCTAAACTAGACAAGGCAAGAGAGTTTGCTAAAGTACCATTTGTAATTAATTCTGCTTATAGAAGTCCAGAACATCCAGAGTCTATAAAAAATCCTACATCAAGCCATATTAAAGGTCTAGCGGTAGACATAAGAACAACCGATAGTAGAACTAGATACAAGGTTTTAAATGCTCTTATACACGTTGGTTTTAATCGTATAGGTATTGCAGATACATTTATACACGTTGATGATGATAAAGACAAATCTCAACAAGTAATTTGGACATACTAATTGGATTACTGCACTTAACAATGTTTCTTTGTGGTTGTTTAATAAGACTTGATACAATAAAATACCCTAAACTACTAACTACATTTAACCTAATACTAATAATAATTCTTTTACTATGGCTAACAATAAGTTAAAAAACAATGGCAAAGGTACTTTCTTTGGCAATTTATTAAGAAGTCTTGTAAGTACTGGTAAAAAAGTATCTCCAATATTTGATGCAATTACTGGTGGTAAAGTATCTGATATATTAAAATCTATTGGTAGCAGTAAAGAACTAACAGAAGCAGAGAAAGAAATGTTAGTTAAAGAACTAGAACAAGACGTTATAGAGATGCAAGAGGTAACTAAACGTTGGCAATCTGATATGCTATCTGATAGTTGGTTAAGTAAGAATATAAGACCTTTAAGCCTAGCTTTTCTTACATTAACACTATTTATCTACATTATACTAGATAGTGCCTTAGAAGGCTTTAAAATAGATTCTGAATGGGTATCACTACTTGGTAATCTACTTATGTTGGTTTATGGTGGATATTTTGGTGCTAGAACTCTAGAGAAAATACGTAGCAAGTAAAAGACTAAAAACAAGATATTCATCTACGAATATTTATTCCTTAAAATTAGAACATAGTTATCCTGTATTGGTATAACTATAATGTTTTCTTTACATACTTAAATCTTAATACTTAAAGATAATATCTTTATCTTCGCCTTTTGGGAGGCTACGATAAGATATGGTTAAAAGGAGAAGTATTTCATTTTATGAAGACGAAGTTATATTAAAAAAATTAGAAAGTCAATACCTATCTGTTAACAGCAATTAACAATTATGTTATTTATTTATGATATATTTGATATAGATAAAGCGTAACTTATGGATAATGAGAGAGATACAGAAGGTTTAACACATTTAAGATGGTCTATGTTTGATTCTCCAGATTCTGAAGGTTCTGGTTATTTATTTATGGAAAGAGAACCTGTGTACATTTTAGACGTTGTTTGTAAGATGTATAGGATAAGACCAGATATTATACTAGGGTATACTTCAAAACCTGTAGCTGATAAAATGTTCCTACCATCTAAGAATGCACATAGGGTTGGTTTAGGAATAAGGATTAGAGTCTTATCTACAAAGAAGAGAATGAGACTTATTAAAGGACTTATAGAGTGTGGTATAGAAAGAATAGCTGTTAGTGAAGATACCTTATACTTTGACACGGATAGTTTACAACCTGCTTACTTTGCTATTTGGTAAAAATACATTACTTATTTTTTGGTAGTCTAGTTTATGTTTATTAGCTTTGTTTAAAACATAAACAGGTATGATTACATTACGAAGATTTAACGAAGTTAAGAATTGGATTTATAAAGCACCAGATGATGATGGTAACTTACACGACTACTCTTGCTTCTACACAAACAAAGAAGACGCAGAGTATTGGTACTACAACAGGTATCTAAGAAAGATGCCAGATACAATGAAAAGAAATTTAATACTAATAGATTTAAGAAATGGGTAAGACTAAAGAATTATTTAAAGAAGATAGAGAAAGAACAAACTACTTTACTTATGGAGACTATAGGTTTTGGGAAGAAAAGGTAAACCCAATAACAGGATGGGTAGAGGAAAAAAGAATACAAAAAAGAAGTTAGTATGGACTACTCAAAATCAATAGAAGAAATACGAAACAAAACTATAAACTTATTACTAGAGTTTACAGATAATAAGAATGTAAGCAATTACCTAAGAGATGTAGATAGGGAGCTAGAAAGATTAGATTCAGCTATCAGTAGAGAACCAAAGGTAGGTTGGGTAGCTATAGATGATATGATGTGGGATATGTTAAAGGAAGATACTAACCTTACTAGGGTATGTGTAGAGTTTAAAGTTAGGGAAGAGAAAGACTATTTACACGTTAACAAGAGAAATATTAATATAAATTTGGTGGATTAAAATATTAATTGTAGATTGCACCATAAAACAATTATAATGAGCGATACAATAGATTACCTAAATCAAAGAATAAAAGCTTTAGAAGGCTTAGTAGGAAGATTAACAATAGAGAAAGACCAACTTAAAGAACTAGTAATAGAACTTTGTGAGGCAGACGAACTGCCAGAGGGTTATAAAGAAATAATATTAAGGTCGTTATGATACTAGTATTATTAACATTGCTATTACTTATTGCATCGATAGTGCATTTGATAGTTGTAATTAAAAAGACCAAGTCTGAATTAAGATATTGGATTAGAAAGTATTTAGAAATTAGTAAATTAAACAATAATAAAGATGAGTAAAAAAGATTTAGATTTTAACGACAAGTTAATCGCAATTCAAAAAGAATTGAAAGCACCAAAGAACCAAAGGAATAATTTTGGTAAGTACAACTACAGAAGCTGTGAAGACATACTAGAGGCAGTTAAGCCACTATTAAGTAAGTATGCTTTAGCTTTAACTATCTCTGATGAGATAAAAGAACTAGGAGGTATATTGTTTGCAGAAGCAACAGTTACATTAGGAGATATGGATGCAAAGGTTAGTGTACAGGCACAGGCAGGTATAGACCCTAACAGAAAAGGTATGGACATTGCACAATCATTTGGTAGCTCCAGCAGTTATGCTCGGAAATATGCCTTAAATGGTATATTTTTGATTGATGATAGTGCTTTAGACCCAGATGCTACAAATACACACGGAAAAGGAGCTAAATCAGCAGAACCAACTAAATGGTTAAACGAAGGTACACCAGAGTTCCCTAAAGCACAGAAATGGTTAAAGGAAGGTGGAGATATAGATACTCTTAGAACCAAGTATAAGATTAGCAAGAAAGTTGCAGAGGCTTTATTAAAATAAATATCCGATGTGTCTACGGATTCTTTTAGACACAAATTTAAACAATTATAATATGAGTGCATTAATTAATGTTAGTATCAACTTAGACAAGTTGCCTAAACAAAAAATCGTAAAAGGTAAAGCAGGTAATTATTACAACTTTACACTATCGGTAAATGACGATACCAATCAGTATGGTCAGAACGTTTCAGTATTTGATTCTCAAACTAAAGAAGAGAGAGAAGCTAAGAAAGCTAAAGACTATTTAGGTAATGGTCAAGTGGTATGGACAGATGGAAGTTGTACTAAAGCAGTTTTCCAATCTAAGGAGAACAATGTTAAGTCAAGACAAACAACCGTTTCAAACGATTTGCCATTTTAATTTATTGGGGAGGTGTAAAAACCTCCCTTTTTATTAACGTATGTGGTTAAGGTTAGTTGCGTGAGTAATAACTTAAATTAATAAAAATGGAAGAAATAATTAACAATATATTTAAAGAGAAATACCCTAAAGGATTATCATACGAGTTTACAAAAGAGGAAATGACTGGTTATATGTGTGCAATTAATGATATAAAAGAGCAATTAACTTTAACCAATGTTGTGAAATGTGTTTACGTGGTTACTGAAACTGATGATTATGGTAGGCAATTATTTAGAGAGGTGTTTTTAGACAAAGAACAAGCTAAAGAATACCTAGCGATAGACAACTTAAAAGAGGATAATATTAACGAAATTAATGAAATAGAATTTAACTAAGTAAACATTTTTTACAACGTAACCGTATATGAGTAGTGGCAGATAAAAAGCACTTACTTATCAAAAAGCAAAAAAGTAAATAGATAAACAGAAACTTAAAATTAAACAATAACCTGCCATTACTTATATACATTGTTGTGTGTAGTACGGGCAAATAAGCAAAAACTTTGAATTATGAAATTAGATTTAATTACAAACAAAGCAGAAAAAACAACTACACGAAATGAAAATGATGAGTTCTACACTCCAAACTATGCGATAACGCCTTTGTTAAAATATTTAAAACCTAATAGTTATGTATGGTGTCCTTTTGATTTGGCGGAAAGTAACTTTGTAAAACTATTAGTTGCAAATGGGCATAAGGTTTTAAATACACACATCGAAAACGGTTTTGACTTCTTTGAATATGAGCCACCAAGTGAAATTGATTATATAATAAGTAATCCGCCTTACTCACTAAAATATGAAGTATTTAGCAAACTGTTTGAATTAGGGAAACCATTTGCAATGCTTGTAGGTGTTGTAGGATTGTTTGAAAGCCAAAAAAGATTTTCAATGTTTGCGGACAATGATTTTGAAATAATGTATTTTGATAAGCGAGTAAGTTACTTTAAGGATTACGCAGATGTAAAGCCAAAACTTAACCCCCCGTTTTCGAGTGTATTTTTAACAAAGGATATGCTACCTAAACAAGTTGTTTTTGAAAGGATAGTAAAGAAGTAGTATTACACACAACAGTTGTGTATGGCACGTTTTAATGTGTTATACACTTAGTTAAAACCAAAAAAAATATTATGGAAGTATTTGACAAAGAATTAAATGAATATCACAAGTCTTTAGAGGAAAGTAGTGAGTGTATGGAGTGTGGTGTAGAGGTGCAACTTGGCAAAAGATACTGCTGCTTTAGTTGTCTAGATGCATCAAACAGATAAATAAACAAATCAGTATGAGTATAGAAGAAAAAGAAGAACAAAGAATGTTTATGAAGCTACTGGAGGAAGATGCTTATGTAGACATATCCGAAGAGATAAAAGAACCTCCAATAGCTATATCCTGTGGAGAAGCTAATTTAACTACATTAAAAGGTAATAAGACTTACACAATACCTTTAGCTACCTATGGTAACTTTAGCTTTATACAAGCACCTCCTAAAAGTATGAAGACCTACTTTGTAAGTTTACTGGTAAGCACATACTTAAAAGGCAGCAATAAGTTTAGTGGACACATAAAAGGATTAAGAGACAAGAGAAGGGTTATACACTTCGATACGGAGCAAGGAAGGTATCACGCACAAAAGGTGTTTAGAAGACCTGTTGATATGAATGCAGGAGAGATTGATGATGACTATCACACTTACGCTTTAAGAAAGATGTCTTATACAGAAAGGATAGATTTTATAGAATACATATTGACTGACAAGTTACAGTCTAAGAATATTGGATTAGTTGTTATTGACGGAATTGCTGATTTAGTTTCTGATGTAAATAATATTACAGAATCTTCTGAGATAGTTCAAAGGATTATGAAATGGACAGCAGAGCATAATTGTCACATTATTACGGTTATACATAGTAATTTTGGAAGTTCTAAACCCACAGGTCACCTAGGTAGCTTCCTTGAAAAAAAATGTGAGAGCCAGATACAATTAGAGAAGAACACACAGAATAAAGGATGGGTTACTGTTAGCTGTAAAAGAAGTAGAAGCTTTTCTTTTGATGACTTTAGTTTTAAAGTTAATGAGGCAGGTTTGCCAGAAGTAGTAGATACTGAATATCTAGATTCTTTATCGTTTTGAGCGAACTAAAACTTATAGTTCCTATGTATGTAGAACTACCTAAAAAGACAAAGAAGAATGTAAACGTTTGGCTTAATATGAACAGGTTTATGAACCTGCATCACATTATGAAGAACAATGCTAAAAAAGTATTCTTTGAGGTTATGAGAGACCAGCTAGAAGGCGTTAAGATAGACACACCTGTTAATATAACTTATCAGTTATTTAGCCCAGATAGAAGAAGAAGAGATAAGATGAATGCAATAGCTGTTGTATCTAAATTTCTATTGGATGCCATAACACACTATGGTTGCTGGGAAGATGACAATGATGACTTTGTTAAGACAGAGACAATACTACCTACAGAATACGACAAAGGTAATGGTAGAATAGAAGTTGTAATTGTTAATAACTTTTAGTTATTATATTTTTATTTTGTCATATATTTATGTATGACTAAGAATGAGTTATTAGCAGAGCTTTACAAGAGCCACAAAAAGTGGGTTGGATTGGCTGTTAAGTTTGTAGGCTCTAATATGTTTGCTGAGGATTTAGTACAAGAAGCATATTTAAAAATACACAGGTCTTTAAAAGACGTTAATAAGATTTTAAACGAAGATAACGGAATACGATTCGGTTACTTCTACAGTACTTTGTTTAGTGTTTGTATTGATTATAAGAGGGTAAAAAGTAAGCAGCCTCTCGTTGAGTATGATGAGGTTGTTTACTCTTACCAAGTTTTAGAAGCTTTTGACATTAAAGAAAACTATGCCTTCCAGAACTTAATGGACAGTATCGACAAAGAGATAAAGCAATGGCATAGGTACGATATAATGTTTACGGACATTTACTACAAGACAGATATATCTCTAAGAGGTTTAGAGAAAGAAAGCAAGTTTATAGATGAGGATGGTAATCAGTACAAAGGCATAAGCCTAACCTCACTATACAATACATCCAAGAACTGCAAGAGAAGGCTAAGGGATAAGTTTGATGAAGATGCTCAAGATTACTTTAACGGAGACTACGACAAATTATTATAAACATGGAAGAATTTAAAGGAGATAAAAGAACTAAAGCTTACAAAGAATGGAAGGCTAAGTTTGATAAAGACAATGAGAATAAGTCTAAAGGACTTGGAGATACTGTAGCCAAGATAACAAAAGCTACAGGTATCAAGAAGGTTGTTAAGTTTATTGCTGGAGAAGACTGTGGTTGTGATGAGAGACAGGAGAAGCTAAATAAAGTATTTAAGTACAGGAATGTGAAATGTTTAACTGAAGATGAGTTTAATACTTTAGCTAAGTACTTTGACACTAACCAAACGATATACAATAAACACGCACAGAAAGAGTTACTGCCTATAGCACAAAGAATATTTAGTATAAGGATAACAGGATGTACTTCTTGTGCATTTAAGGGAAAGGTTCTTAATCCATTGAAATCAGTTTACTCTACATACAAATAGATATGAGCTTTTTAAGAGGTAATATAGGAGAGAGTTTATGGCTTAACGAATTGTCTAAGACACATACAGACATAGAGAAAGCACCAAACAAAAAGTTTTATGATTGGGATATAAAAGCTAACTACAAAGGTAGCGAGGTTACTTACGAGGTTAAGTATGACTCTAAAGGTTACTACTATGCTGATAGATACTCTAGACCTGTAAACCTGTACATAGAGTTCCAGAATACAAAGAAGGGAGAAGATAGTGGTATCATTGCGTCTAAGGCTACATACTATGTTTACATACTAAAGAGCTTAGAAGGTGTAGAGACTGCTTATGTATTTAAAAGGCTGGACCTACTTAACCATCTAAGAAGCAATGATGTTAAGGTTAAGGGTAATAGCTTTGGAGGAGATAACAATGCTAAAGGATGGACACCTCCACTAAACTCACTAGAACATCTAATTGTAAAAAAGATAAAGTTTATTTGATTTAACAAATAATATTACTATATTGCAGTTCATTTAAATACAATCATTATGAAAAATATAAGACTGCTAAACGGAGATGAGTTCAAAGTCTCTGATATTATACCTAAGATGTATGATGATGTTTTTTACTATGGCTACTTAGGTCAACACGCATTATCATCTTCTTCCTGCAAGAAATTAATAGAGTCCCCTAAGGCATACGCAACATCACTTACTGAAGGTTCGCCAGATAGTCAAGCACTTAGAGATGGTAGACTAACACACTTATGTGTACTAGAGCCACATAGACTTGATGAGTTTACATTTGTAGACGGAACTAAAGCTAGTAAGAGTTTTAAGTTAACTGCTGAAGAGCTAGGTAAGGATTTGGTTTATACTAACCTAGAACTTAACAAGGCACAGAAGATAGCTGAAGCTGTATTGGCTAATGAAGAAGCTGCTGCTTTACTAAGTGGATGTGAGTTTGAGATACCTGCAATAGGAGAGTTTATGGGATTACCATTTAGAGGTAAGGCAGATGCAAAGAAAGGCACAACTATCATAGACTTAAAGACTACAGCTAACATACAAGACTTTGAGTACTCAGCTAAGAAATATAGTTATGACCTACAGGCAGCTTTGTACCTAGACTTGTTTGATGCAGATGACTTTATATTCCTAGTAGTAGACAAGAGAACGTTAGATGTTGGAGTCTATACTATTACAGCAGGATTTGTAGATAGTGGACTACAGAAGCTACAGGTGGCTACAGATGCTTATAAGAATTATATTATGAGTGACTACGATTTAGAACAGTATACATTTTACGGAGAATTGTAGTATGCCATTTAACAAGGATGTGTCCGACCACTTCTATGAACTAGGACTTGACTTACTATTTATAGGTTACACTAGAGCAGACTTAAGACTTTGGATTAAGAAAGCAGAAGAAGATGAGTGTTATGAAGAGTGTGACGGATTACTTAGAGCGTTAAACTTTAAAGGTAGCATGGAGGAAATGGGATATAACTATGGCGAAGAAGAAGAAGACTTCATTTAACTATTACAAGACAAACAACGAGGCTCAGAGTCATTGCTTTAAAAAAGGATACGTAATATACCCAGAGGCATTTGAAGGTAGCTGGAGAGTATCAATAGAGCTAGGACATAGGAAGCATACATATCCAGAGGTATTGTCGCTTACAGAGGCTTATATTAAAATATGGAAAGAATACGAAAAAATACAAAACAGAGATAACAATGGCAAAACTTAGAACATACAATGTAGAAGCAGCTAAACAATTAGCTGATAAATTTGTACAAATAACAGGATTAGATTTAACAAACACATCAAGGCATCAAGAACAAGCATACTTTAGAGCATTGTTTTATAAGGTAATGTGTGACATAAACGGAATGAATGATAGAATGATATCTGAATGGTTTGGAGATATGGGAGTAAAAAGAAATAGGTCATCTATATTCCACGCATTAAGAAAGATAGATATTTACTATGAAAGCTTTGTTAGGTTTAGGAATGTTTATGACTTGTTCTTTGACGATAAGAAGAAGGAAAGAGAAAGAATAGAAAACAAGAAGTCTGAAAGGGTTAGGATAATAAATGAAAGAATAGATAGAAAGCTTGATGAATTGGATAGAAATAAGATACACGAGTTAGCAGACGTTATTCCAGAAGATAGAGTAGATGAGATGTATGAGATGATGACGTTAAGGATGAAGTCTTGGGCTTGGAAATCAAAAGATAGATGTGAGGTAATACAGAGCAGTACATCAATGGATGGAATGTGCTGGTAACATTAAATAATATGGTAAAGTATTATAGACATAAAGATAAGTCTGATGTAATTTGTGAAGTTTTTGGTAATGTTGCACGATTTGGTAGATGGGTATGGAATAAAGAAACCTGTAGCGAAGTTTACACTCACAAGAATGTTACAGATGATTTTATGAACTCTTTTGAAGAAATAACTCAAAAACAGTTTAACAATGTGTGGGGTAATAAGTTACAAAACGCTTAGTTGTAAACAAAACCTAAACATATCGTTATAGTATTAAGATTAAACTTATGGCTAAATCAAATGAGATTAAACCTACTGATGGTAGGAAGTATAACAAAAGGAAGAAAGGTCAGTTAGATGTTGTTAAACCTACTACAGCAGCTATAAACAAAGCTAAGAGAGAAAGGATGAAGGAGTTCGGAGTCAAAGCCATTAAAAAGGTATTTGGTTCTGAACAAGACTTCTGGATGAGTCTAGCAGAAGAGGCTAAGAAAAACCATAACGATAGAAAACTATTACTAGAGTATGTCTATGGGAAACCTAAAGATGGGTTTGGTAATGCTACACAGAAATCAGCAACACCTGTTATAAATTTCTATGGACACCAACCTCCTACACAAGAAGATATTATAGATGTAACACCAGAAGATGAAGAATAGTATAAGCTTACATGACAAGTACATACCTTTATTCCAAAGCAAGACAAGATACAATGTTATTACAGGAGGTAGGGGTAGTGGTAAGTCTTTTGGTATAAACGTATTCCTGCTAAACCTTACATACGAAAGTGGACACAAGATATTGTTTACTCGTTATACAATGGCATCAGCAAATACATCTATTATACCAGAATTTGTAGAGAAGATTGATATGATGGGAGTAAATGCTCACTTTAGGATAACTAAGGATGAGATAACTAACCTACAGACAGGTTCTTCTATTATATTTAAAGGTATAAGGACATCTAGTGGTAATCAGACAGCTGCACTAAAGTCTTTGAACGGAATTACAACGTTTGTAGTGGATGAAGCAGAGGAACTTGATGATGAAGGTACATTTGACAAGATAGACTTCTCTATAAGGTCTCTAAACAAGCAAAACAGGGTTATTTTGATACTAAACCCAACTACAAAGGAGCATTGGATATACCAGAGGTTCTTTTTAGGTAATATTGTTGATGCAGGTTATAATGGAGTTAAAGGAGATACAACTTACATCCATACAACGTATAAAGACAACAAAGACAACCTATCAGACTCATTTCTTAGCAGAGTATTAGAGATGAAGGCTAGAAGACCAGATAAATACCAACACCAGATACTAGGAGGATGGTTAGCTAAGGCAGAAGGAACAATTATAAGAAATTGGAAGGTTGGAGACTACATACAGACAGAAAAGACTATTTATGGGCAGGATTTTGGGTTTTCTGAAGACCCTACGACACTTGTAAAGATTTCTATAGATGATTTTAACAATAGAGTCTATGTAAAAGAGATTTATGGTAAAACAGGGCTTTCTACATCAGATATAGCAAATATGAATAGAGCTGAATGTGGCTTAGACTTGATAGTTTGTGACTCATCAGAACCTAGACTTATAAAAGAACTAAAGAAGAAAGGATTGAACATACAACCTGCTGTAAAGAAGAGTGGTAGTATACTATCTGGTATAGCACTTATGCAGGACTATGAAATAATAGTAGACCCTAGAAGTAAAGGTGTTATAAAGGAGTTTAACAACTATGTATGGCACGAGAAAGGTGTAAGACCAATCGATAAGTTTAATCACTTTTGTGATGCTATAAGATATGCCTTGATGAGATTAGCTACAAGTAAGAACAAAGGAATTTACACAATAAGATAGAGCGTTTAATATAAAGGGGTGCGTTTAATATGAAGGGGTAACAATTGATTTTGTTGCTCCTTTCTCTGTTTAATATGATGGGCTATGTTTAATATGAGGGGCTTCAATTAATTGGAAGCTATACTAAAAATTAATGGTAGATTTATTTTGTTATGTGAAAATATTGTTGTAGACGTGTGCATGTGTTCCTTTATTAAGTTATGCTACAAATCTAGAATAGTATCAAAAGGTATCAAATCATAAAAAAAGTTAAATTGCAAAGTTTTTTATATTTTTTGTTGTGTAATTAAAAAAAAGAGTTATATTTGCTTCAGAAACAATAAACATTATAATTTATGAATACAGAAAACAACAAATTAATTGCAGAGTTTATGGGTATGAACCATGGAGACCCTAACGATAATTCAGTAATGATACAGATGACTCCTCAAGGTAATGAGGTAGTACCTATTGATTCAATGAAATACCATTGTTCGTGGGATTGGCTTATGCCCGTAGTTGAGAAGATTGAAAGCGATGAAAGGTATTATGTTGACATATTACAATATGGCACAAGAATTACTGATAATCAAAAAGAGATAGTTAACAATATTGCTGATATATCATTTGACAAAAAGATTAACCATACATACGATGCAGTAGTAAAATTTATTAAAAACACAGAATATAAATCTTGTGATAGGTGTTGTTATGATATCGTAGATGATGATGGCGATATTATGGAACACATTTGCATTAATAATAATTTTTATTCAAAACCAATAAATAAATAATATGAACATAAACATTTTAAAAGCAGTACAGATTTATACTACTAAAAAAGAATTTATAGTGTACACCATTGTAGACAACAAGATTGATAAGATGATACTTACAAATGATTTGACAAGGCATCGTAAAAAGTTCGGTAGAGATAGTAAATTTTTATTGACTGATACATTAAAAAAACAATTAAGAATAATTAATATAACTTTATAACATGAATTGGATAATAGAAGACGAATTTTGAAACCATTGTTTCCCGCAAAAATCATTTGAAGATTATGAGGATGGTTGGGAATTTTTATATCAAACATTTCCCGTAATATATCACGAAGATGGAACACAAGATGACCAAGAAGAAGAATTATCCTCATACTTTGTAGTAATAAACAACTAAATAAATAAGATATGAGCAAAGAAACAAAGTACATAGGATTTCACAACATAAATACCTATCAAACAGTACAAAACGAAACCTATTTAAGAGGTATTAATTCAGATAGGGAAGATGTAACGCTAGTATTTAATACTATTGATTTACTTGAATGGTTAGATATAAACCATATGAAAAAAGAAGCTAAAAAATACATTAACGAACTAAATAAATAAGATATGGAATACGATGAATTTTTATTTTCTCAATTGTTTATGAGTTACGTTGAGAATAACGATACAATATACCAACATTTAGAATACGATTTAATATTTGAAGAAATTTTAATTTGTTACGAGAATTATAAATCATCAATCTATTATTTAGGTTTTAAATCCGAATATGGATGTATAAAAGACTATTTAAATAACGAAATACAATTAATATAAAATATTTGATTATGAGTAATAAAAACATTTGTCAAAATTGTGGACATGATAATCCTATAGACAACTTTATCTGTGAGCATGTAGATTGTGGTATACCTATGGATATAACTATAAGTATAAATGATATAGGACTGCCAGAAATAGAATTTTAAAATAAATTAAGCCACTTTAACGAGTGGCTTTTTTATTTCTGTTTAACAAGATGGGGTGCGTTTAATATGAACCCCTATGTTTAATATGAAGGGGTATGTTTAATATGAAGGGGTAAATTTGTTATTTAGAATGATTGTAAATAATTTCAGTATAGGGTAGGACGGAGTCTACTCTTTCGAACTTTTCAGCCCAGACCCGTACCCGTTGAAGTACGAGTCAAAGATATACTTAATTTTTAAGTCTACCAAAATTTTAACACTATTTTTTGTTATTTATTTTTATTCTAAATAAAGTACCTAAATTTTCAACGGGTTTGGGTTCTACAAATTTAAAAGGTTCTTAATACCTAAAGAGCAAAAAAAAATCAATTTTTTACACATTTTTTACTTTTTTTTGTTGTTTATCCAAAAAAGAGTTCTATATTTGTATTGTTATTAATCATTAAAACTTTAAACATGAATACAGAAACAACAGAAAAATCAAATTTAACTTTAGCTTTTGAGCAAGTAAAAAACCTTAATTTAGGTTTAACATTAGAACAATACATCGACCTTAACGACGTCCTTTATACCTTGTCAATTAATCAATTTTCTAAAGGGATGAAAGAGGCTAACGAAATTCACAATAAATATAATAATCTATAAAAATTAATATCATGAAAAAAAGTAAAAAACCATCAGTAAGAATAAAAAGAGCTGTCAAGTCTTTAACGGATGCAAACCCTAGATATGAAATTGGTAACGTTTTGTTTGAAATAATTATCAATCTAGGAATAGAGGAAACAAAGAAACAATTAAAAGAAATGGACCCAAACCAAAAACATTTTATTACTCCATCAATGTGGGAGCACTGCATTGAGATATTAGAGGAAAATTTAGAATTATAATAATAACGGGAGGGTAAAACCTCCCATAAAAAAAACAACATGAAACAATTTAAAGAACTATTAAAAAAAGCAAATCAACTATTAAAAGAATGTGCAAAGGGTGCTTCTTATGCTATTAATAATTAAACTCTACATAATGAATACTTATAACAAATTACACACAATTACAGAAAACAAAATGTTCCCTATTGATTTAGCGTCATTATATGATAATGAAGATACCTTTAACAATTTTTGCGATAAGGTAAACGATGCAATAATGCATGAAGAAATAATATATTATTATAAAGCTATTAAATACTTAATGCTAGAAGACGCATCCCTTTATGATAGTTTAGAGATTGCAAGCGAATACGGATTAAGAACCGAAGACTTGAACAGCGAACTTTTAGCGACGTTACTATATCAAAAAAAATTAACTGAGCAGTGGTACGATATTGAAACAGAGGTAAAAGAAATTTTTAATAATTAAAAAAATAACATCATGACAAACAATTATAAAATATCATTAACACTACTTTTAAAACTAAGTAAGACTAAAAAAACTTTCATTTGTTTTAATGTAGAAAATCAAAAAATTACTGAATTCGTTTTGACTAATGACTTAATCCGTTTTAGGAATAAGTACAATACTTTCAAATTAGTTGAAATAATTAAACCAAAATTGAATAAATTAACTATAGAAATTTAATATAAAAATACTAACATATCAATATAAATTAAGCTACTTTTTTAGTAGCTTTTTTTTATGCAATTATTTTATAAGTTATTGAGGGTTAAATATAGTAGGGGAAGATATGGTAAACAGCCCAAATTAAGCGATTTAAGACACCTTTATACACAAATAATACCAATATACTAGTGATTTATTAGGATAGCTTAAAAGAAGCGTAAATCCTCTTTTATGGGAAGTAAGATGCCCAATGTTTAGATTTCAACAAAATATCTTTTCAATAAAAACTGGATATTCGAGCTAGAAAAAATAGAAAAAAGTAGTTTACTATAGGGCTGATTTTGCATTTTGTAAAGTACTGATTTACAACACTTGTCAAAAAAAAGTTGTCGCTACTTTTCCGAAACCTACGACACTTTTTATTATTGCACTAATAAGTATCTTTTTTTCATAAAGCTTTTATGTATTCCATTCATAAAATACCATACTGCGTTTTGTTTCTTATTTACTTTTTCTGCGAATGTAATGTAGTTATGCTTCTCTATTAGTCCAGTATGAGTATCTAGTACTTTTCTAAATGAAGATTCTTTTGGCTTATTTTTAAGTAAAACATATCTACTGTACATTTTTTTGCGGCTTTCATTTAAAAGACCTTCTAAAGTGGATTTATTAGATTTTAAGATATTTATTAGGTTATCTTTTGTATCTCTTATAACCTCTTCTGTTTTTAAATCAAATATACTATACTTTGCGTTAGTGAATATAAATTCCTTATTTAATTTAGGTCTATATTTTGTTATAAGATTTTTCTCTGTTTTACTTAACGAGGTTTCTCTTAAAACTGTTTTGTACAATACAGAGTCAAAGTCTTTATCTTTAATGTGAGAATTTAATCTACTGAGTAAATTACCATTACTCATACCTATGTATACTAATTCGTTGTCCTTCATTAAAAAATACACAAACTTATCTACACCAGACTTTTTTAGTTTTATTATTTCTGATATATTAAATTCAGAGTAAAGTTCTTTATTGAAAACCTGCTTATCTTCATTTATAGATTCCTTGTTTATAATAAACATACTAACAGAGCTTCTCTTAGCATTAGCGACCTTATTTCTAATATTCACACAAGGCTTACAATGTCCAGCCTTATATCTTTCTGTGTCTTTTTTACAATTATTACAATATTTGATAATATTCATTTTCTATGTCTTTCTACTGTTCTTATTGTTACTCCTAATATGTCTGATATATCTTTATTGTCTATATCTGGCTTTAGGTTTAGTATTTCTTGTATCTTTTGTTTAGTCTTTATATTAGCTACTCTACTTATCTCTTGTATACGGATATCTATCTCTAGACTTCTTCTCATATCTTCTAGGTACTTTGAATATCTATTCTTATATTCTTTGTTCCATTTATAGATACTAATATGTATCCAAGACATAGGTTTATTGTAGTTAGTAAAGTTTCTTACATAGTGTCTATTCCAATTACCATCTAATTTAGACATCCATACAAACTCATAACCATCGTATACTACTTTATGGTTAGTTATGTCTTTTAGTTGTTTAAGGTGGTTATCTGACCAACTTGTCTTATACATCTATAGTTATTGTTTCTATGTCATTCTCCGAGTCTCTTATGAGTTTAAGAATGGAATTGTATCCTTCCATCTCGGAGATATAATTGTTCTTTATGCATCCTATGATGTGCATTAATCTAAGCTTGTACTTATCAGACATTATAGTCCTGTAGTTATACCATTATCTATCACACCTATAATGTGTCTAAAGGTACTTCTTTCTTGTTCGCCAGTTACATCTACTCCGTTTAAAAATAGTCTGTAATGGTCTTTCTTGTCTGTTGGTCTTAACTCTATATTATTCATCTTCTTTTGGTATTAAGGTTTCTAATTGTTTTTCTATCTCTTCTACTTTTCGGTTAAGTTTGTTAGTGGCAACGTATATTGACGTTATAGCACTTTCTATAATCTTAAACCTCTCTTTAGTTGTATGTTTCTTCTTTAAACTCATAATTAATCTACTAATTTTAATACGATGCCATAAATTAGCATAGCTAGTGTTATTGAAAACGCTAGAAACAATATTATTCCTTCTAGCACATTTGGTTTATTTTTCATAGTTCTTTGTATTTGTCTTTTAGTGATACATAGTGATAATCAGACTTACTTAGTTTTAGGTCTATTAAGTCATCCATTGCTTCCTGTCTTCTTATACAAGCAGGTAATTTGTCTATTAGTTGTTGTAGTTTCTGTATTAATTTCTTTTTGTACATATCTTATAATTTATTGGTTAAATAT